>Ga0123356_10000005_pt1 | contig 261131 bp, 324 predicted proteins | sample TergutEmb28metaG_2_FD_92546 | JGI IMG/M metagenome (GOLD analysis project Ga0123356, IMG submission 92546) | Embiratermes neotenicus P3 segment gut microbial communities from Petit-Saut dam, French Guiana - Emb289 P3 | ecosystem: Host-associated > Arthropoda: Insects > Digestive system > Gut ... | reverse complement strand
TGTGGCGTTCCATCCGATTGGCCACGGATCTGCAGTCCGCAATTCAGCTGGATGGGTTTTTGCACTATTAGTTTAATGGTAAAATAGGAGATTTCCAATCTTCGGACGAGGGTTCGATTCCCTCATGGTGCTTCAGGGAGTAAGCGGGCCTCTTAATAATGCTCACTCGCAGGACGCCAGCATGCGGGGACAGTCGGCCCTGATTTTTAAGGAATATATGTACTGTAATCATAAGTTTGTTGAAAGAATGGATTTTGACTCAGATGAAAATATTATAGTTTGTGAATTATGTGGATATGAATGTCCGCATGAAAACTTTGTGCATTATGATGTAGATCAAGATATTGATTTAATGGTCTGTGGGGTATGTGGATATAACTAAATAAAATAGGAGGTTGCTATGAGCATTTACGAAGAACGCTTAAGAAAAATCAAAGATCAAATCTTAAGAAGCAACAATCCTAATAAAATTGATTTATTGAAATTAGTGAATGAGACATCAAAAGTTAATATAAAAAAAGCAATAGCAATTGCAGAATTTTATGTTAAAAAATAAAATAGAAGACGCATTAAGACGTCATAAAAAAATCTATAAAGAAGAAATTGATCCTAAAAAGTTTAAAATATTTTTAGATGAATTAGAAAAAATATTTAATGATGACAGTGATATTTATTTGATATTTTATCCTGACGGATCTCGAGTTATTTATAACGCATTAGGCAGAGAATATATTTTAGAGTTTAATTTAGAAGATGATTCTTATATCTTTATTTCAGCTTTTAAACGAGAAGAAAACGATAAACTTTATATTATTGACCAAAAAATAAATGATATTTCTAATGGCATAGAAAGATTAAAAAATTATATGCTGGGAAATTATAGGCCCGAGTAACTCAGGGGATAGAGTAGTTAATTAAGTTAATATAACTAATTATTTATGAGTAGATATAAAGTAAATAGGCCATCTAAAAAAGGTGGATGGATATGTGATATTTGTAATGAATTTTTTAGAACTAAAAGAGAATTAGCGAAACATAAAATTGAATTAAATCATATGAAACAATATGGTACTGATTTTCAACCAAAAAAACAACCTGGGGGAATATGTAATTTTTGTGGAAAAATTCTAAAATATAAAGAACATCTTTCGAGACATATTAGATATTGTAAAAAAAATCCAAATAAAGAAATTTATATTGGGCATAAACATTCAGAAGAACAAAAGAAGGAAATTTCAAAGAGAAGAATAAAATTTTTACAAGAAAATCCTGATAAACATCCATGGACTTATCATAATAAGTTTATTTCAGAACCTTGTGAAAAACTAAAAGATTTATTAAATAAAAATGGTTATAAATTTGAATCAGAATTTAAGCCATTAAAAAATAGACAATTTTCTATTGATATAGCTTTTCCTAATAAAAAATTAGGAATTGAAGTTAATGGAAATCAACATTATGAAGATTTGAGTTGTATGAAATTAAGTTCTTATTATGAAAATCGTCATAATTTAATAGAAGAAAATGGATGGAAACTTTTAGAATTACACTATACAAGGTGTTTTGACCTAAATATTTTAGAAGTTATTTCATTGTTTGTAAATGGTCCCGTATCTCAACGGTCTTCTAAACCGTCGTTAATCGAGTAATTGGAGTATGGGCGTTCGAATCGCTCCGGGATCAAAATGAATAATAAAAAAGAAGAATGGAAGCCCAAATGTTTGTACTGCTTCGTTGATGCAAAAACATTAAAAGAATGTGGCATGAATCTAAAAAATTGTAAACAGCATCTTTATAAGAAAAAGGAGAAGAAATGATTAAGATTTTATTTGTAGTAATAATTTATTTTATTTTTGGATTTATTGTAAATAAAATTATACAAGCTAATACAGAAAAAGCTAAATCATCAGTTCTTCATATTTTATTTTGGCCAGTTTATACTTTATTTTTCGTAATATCGGCGATAGTGCAATTATTAACTATTCCTTTCGGAGAATAGCCTCCTTGGCGTAATAGACAGCGTATTTGGCTTCGAACCAAAGGGTATGGGTGCAATTCCTGTAGGAGGTAGTTATGTTTAAGAAATTAGCATTTTATATGTTAAGATGGCAAATGTCAACTCCCATCTTAGCAGGCGTGATTTGGTTGCTTTCTGGAATGAATCCATTATTGATTACTATAATCGCAAATGGAATTGGTTCACTAATCTTTTTTTGGGTTGATAGAATGATTTTTAGAAATGTGTCTAAAACGCCATTATGGGAAATTAAAAAAGAAGTTATGTGCAATGATTGCGGTCATATAGGGTATGGATATCGCATTGTTGAATGGAGAGGATATAATAGAAGGGTTGTAAAAAATCCACAATTTAGATGTGAAAAATGTAGTCACAAAAAATTTGAAGAAGTTAAAAAACAAGTTAATATAAATAAATAGGAGAAAAACGATGATCAATAAAATTCAAAATCAGTTAAATGCTGACGCAAAACAAGAACTAATACAATCAGAAAATGGTGCTTACATGTTTAAGACAAGTGGGCAAAATCTTTTAGATATGAACTTCCGAGTCGCGTCATATCGCGGAGCGAAGGAAGATAAGATCCTGAACGATTGGAAAAAAGCTTTCGCTGATGACCCAGATTTAGCAGTAAAATGGTTATTCTTCACGCGTGATGTTAGACAAGGTTTGGGCGAGAGACAATTATTCAGAACTATAATGAATTATCTCTGTGGAACAGAACCACGATTTGAAAAATTGTTACAATACATACCAGAGTTCGGCAGATGGGACGATTTATTAATCGCATTTAATAGAAACAGAAAAACAGTTATCGACATAATCAAGAAACAACTTGAAGAAGACCATAATAACATGATCGTTAACAAAAAAGGTGTTTCATTGATGGCAAAATGGCTTCCATCAGTTAACACATCTTCAAAAGGCAGCAGAAATCTTGCTCGTGAAATAGCGAAAGAATTAGGATTAACAGAACGTAATTATAGAAAAACTTTATCTAAGTTAAGAGATTATTCTGACGTTATAGAAGTAAAAACTTCTGGTGGAAAATGGAATGAGATCAATTATGAAGCAGTACCATCACAAGCGAACTTGAAATATAAAACTGCATTTTTCAAACACGATGAAGAAAGACGAAAAGAATTTCTTGGCAAGCTCGAAAAGGGCGAAGTTAAAATCAACGCGGCAACTACATTCCCACACGATATCGTAACAAAATATGATGTAGGCAGGGGACATGGTGGAAAAATCGACGCGACTCTTGAAGGAATGTGGAAAGCATTACCAAATTATGGAATCGAGAACACTCTCGTCGTAGCGGACGGTTCAGGTTCAATGACTACAAATATTCCAAATACAAACTCAACAGCATTAGATGTTGCGAACGCATTAGCGATCTATTGTGCTGAAAGAAATAGCGGTGAGTTCAAAGACAAATATATTACTTTCTCAGAAAAACCACAACTTGTAGATTTTTCAAAATGTAATTCATTGTTACAAAAAATTGCAACAGCTTTGACTCACTGTGAAGTAGCTAACACAAATATCTACAAAGTATTTAAGCTCGTATTAAATACTGCTGTTAACAACAAAATGAAACAAAAAGATATGGTTAAAAACATATTGATTATTTCAGATATGGAATTCGATGCACAAACAGAAGATGCGACACAACCATTATTCAACAAAATTGCAGCAGAATTCACAGCAGCGGGTTATGATTTACCAAGACTTATTTTCTGGAATGTAAACAGCCGAACGGAAGCAGTTCCAGTTAACCAAAACAAATTGGGCGTTGCATTAGTATCAGGCTTCAGTACTCATATCGCTAAAATGGTGATGAGTAATCAACTTGATCCATTTGAAGCGCTTAAAGAAGTTTTAATGGGAGAGAGATATAAAGATATTAAGTTAATATAATACTAATTAAATAACTGGTAGTACTTTGAGTAATGCCAGTTTTTATATTTAGACGGGTAGCAGCAATCCTACTTAATTAAAATCAGGATGAAATTGCCCTAGTGCTTCGAGCCTGGGTGCGGGACTAGTTTGGAGGTTCTGGTCCTAAAAAACTTAAAAATTGCCACAATCCGTCTAGTTTTTAGAAAACATCACTTCCGACGGGCGGTGATTAAATAATTATTTAGATGCACACAGCAATTTAAAAAGAAAAATATTTGGTAATTTTTTAAAAGCGCATCTAGTTTATTTTTAATTACGATTCATGCAGCAAATTAAAATACAGCGTGTGTAAAAAAGGCGAATCGTGAAATATTTTATTAAGGCGCTCACAGCAATTTAACAGGATATAAAATTTACTTAAACAAATTTTTAGTGGATTCGATGCCACAACGTAGCAATACGAGTTAACAAGCGTCTTGAATAATTAAATCAATGGGTCTTTATGATCATCGTACCCATTAAATACTTAGGTTCTTACTGCAACTTATTACAAACACATACCCTTTAAGTATATCTGTTAAGATCAGAATCTAGCGCTCTCCTTCGGGAGAGCTTTTTTGTGTTAATATAATACTATGAAAATAAGAAATGGATTCGTATCTAACTCAAGTAGTTCGTCATTTGTCGTAATAGATTTAGATAAAGCTTATATTAAAGATTACTCTGAGTATGGTGATCGTCATGAACTAACTATCCCTAACGATTTAATAAACCCAAAATATGAGTTTAGTTGGGAAGTTGTGAATTATACTAGATTTGAAGATAAAATTTGTTGGGCATATTTACAAGCATTATATATCGCTGAAGAATTAAACACTAATAAATATATAGAAATGATACACGAAGTTCTTAAAAAGAATTTAAGAGTTGATAAAGTCACCTTAAGATTAGGAACGGCTTATTCACTAAAAAATTATCCAGAATTATCTCTGATAGATGGTTTTATTGATCACGGTTCAGCTTATCCTGAACTTGATTTAGGCAATTTACAGATATTTGATGATGAGGAAAACTTAACGCAATTTCTTTTTAATGATTATAGTTATATCAGTAATTGTAATGATAACGGAGATGAGAGAGCAGACCCTCCTCGAAAACCAAAACTTCCAGACCCCAAAGTAAAAATTGCAGCGAAAGAAGTAGTAAGAAATATAGAAGAAGAAATAATAGAAAACTTTTTACAAAGTGATTTGATGAAACAAACAATACTAATAATTAGAAAAGATAAAAATATTGTCTTTTCAGAAGCAATGAATAAAGCTAAAAAAGAAATAGAAAATCAAGAACTTGATTCCCAATTATTTGACGAAGCAAACAGTAAGTCGAGAGACGAATTAATCGAATTTTACATCAAGACTAAAAAGGAGAATCAAATTGGAGCCGATAAATTATAATGACACTAAGAAAATGCCCATCATTTTCTCAGACGAAGGTTCAGAATGGCAAGGGGATTTAGCCTCTAAGCCGGAAATGGAACAGCAATTATTCATTAAACAAGAACAATATTATAAAGAAAAAAATGCGAACAAGAAGCAAAAGATTTGGTCTGATATGTTCGTATTAGTCCAAAAATATAGCAAATCACTAATACTTAAAAAGAATAAAGGCCGCAAATACCGTGATCCAGGAGACGTAGATGATGACGCGACTCAAACGGCGTTAGCATTTATGAGTCAATATATATATCGTCCAGGTTATCATGTAGGCGCTTCCTTCGCTGGAATGTTAAATCCAAAAGTATTAGAAACGCTTTATAAACATAGTAAAGAAGACAGCAATTACTCTCTTAATTCTTTAGTTGGCGACACTAATCTCGAATTAGAAGATATGCAACATCGTATTGGATTCGAAGCGATCTATAAAAATGATTTAGGTGTGCCTGGTGATTTCATTGATAATGTTGACCTCAAAAAAGTATTAAACAAAGTAATTAGAGAATTTAACGTTGAAGTAAAAGATGAGACTACACAATTAAAGTTAATGTTTTATGTGTATCTCATGTTAAGACGTAGCAAAAATAAGCACGTTAAGCCTATGTTTATGAGGCATATTGCGCCCAACAAGAAAGAATATGACTTAATAAACTTATTTGAATTAGAGTTCAAAGACCGTATTTTAGCCGAATAGTTCAATAAGAAACTAACTATTATGGCGATAGTTTCTTTCGATATTGAAAAAGTTTCATCAAATCCAAATATAAAAATTCTCGAAGTTAGTGTTAATCCGTATCAGATGCCATTTGTACATGAAAAAGAAGAAAAGATAGAAGAGATTCCATCATTTTATGATAGAGATTATGAAGATGACCCTGAATGGGATATAAAGAAAGATTCTTTTTTAGAAAAAAGTTTAGCTATACCATCTTATGTAATCGAAACATCTTCTCAATTTATACAAAAAGAAAATGATAATAAAAATTTAAAATCAAATGAAGAAGTTGAAACAGTAGTTTTTGATAATTCAGATAATGAAGAAATTAAAGAACAAGATTTTGAAAAAGTAATGATATATACACCTGGTTGGTGGAGTATTGACTTTGGTAAAAGTTATGGTATTAGTAAAACAGAAACAGATGAAGAAAAGTTAGAAAATCATAAATCATTTATTAAAACGAATCAACCAGCATATTTATATCAATATACTCCAACTGCAAATGAAAGACATATAAAAGATGATGTGCCTGAAAATTTGTCTATTGAAGATGGCGTGATGGAGTGGAGGTATCATATGCCTTGGGTAAATCCAATAATGGTAAATACTGAAAGTATTTTAGGTTATCGAGTTAAATCTAGTCCATTAAAACCAACATTAGAAAAATGGAACGCAGAAAATCTTGCTATAAATGCGACTCATAGAAATAAATATTCAGATAAAGATATGGAAAAAGAATGGCAAAAAATTGCAGACCTTTTCGATGAAAATTGGTATGATAATCTTGTTGATGCTGCTGGTTTTGGAGATTTTAAACTTGATAATATAGCAAATAAGTTTTCAATAACAAATTTATTTGGGCCGGCACCTAGACGACCAATAAGAGATGGTATATCAAAACATTTATATTCTAAAAAAAATGATATATCACCATTTAGAATGATTCATGCGATGGGACCAGATTTTATGAAAAATAAGTTTGAAGCAATTCTTGTTTGGGGTCACGGAGATAAAGAAAAACATCTTTCAGATTTTACCGGCACATTAAATCCAACATCAATTGGATTCGCGGGGGCGCAACCACCTCCACCAGATCCTAACAATCCACCTCCACGTAATCCAGAAGCAAGTGGGGTAAATATGCATCCTTATGAAAAGTCAATTTTATCAAGAGAAGGTTTTGCTGTTAGATTCGGTGAGATTCAAATACCATCTATCTCTAATGAAGAATTTGTTTGGCCAATACTTGAAACACAGATAAATAAAATTAGATCATCCAAAGTAATAAATAGACAAGCTTCATTTACTTTTAGATTAGATCAAAATCTTATTTGGTTAGATAAAATAAATGAATTAGCATCTCATAAAAATACTATAGATACTGGTATTATAAATAAAAAATCTATCTCAATGGGGTCTGATAGACCACCTGAAAATTATTTAAAAGGTAGATCAACTACATATGGTGACCCTAGAGAATGGAGAAAAGTAATAAGAGTTTTGGCACAATCATGGCCGCAAAAATTAGAAAGAAATTTACGAGATCCTTCAGATAGAGGATTGTGTCTTGTAATAAATATGAGACATTTATCTAATTGGATTCATACTTCATCTCAACAAAAAGATCTCCCATTTTTTGTATTTGAAGATATAAGAATACTAGGAACATCAGACGCTATAAATTATGAAAGAGAATCTGGTGATATACAAAATATTACGATAAATTTTATATTTAAAAGATGTTATCAAATAACAGAACCTCTTGTACCTCTTACAGAAGAACAAAACAATCTTTTATTTTTACCTAATACATTATCTGGAATGGGAAGTCCTATGCCTCAAATAGGACGACCGCTCGGCATTGCTACAAATATATTTAGCACTAATGAAAGAGATCAACCTGGTGAAGTTGAAGAAAATATTGATAATAGAAGTGGTTGGAGAAAATTTTGGGATGGTGATTGGTACAAAAAATCTACTGATTGGTTAGAAACTAATAGTGCAAAAAGATTCATTGACAGTCTTAGATTAGATTATGAAGATTTAAAAATAAATAGAATGTATTATATGGAGTATATGTAATGATATCAGATAAAATTATAACAGCTTCAGATCTCATTATTAAATCAGCTGATGCAAGATTTCAATCTCCTATAATAAATGCGACTCATATTCCTACCGCTCATATGAGGGAAGTCATTTATGAAAATGAAAGATATATGACTTCAATGAAAAATATAGATGATTGGGAAATTGAAGATAGAACAAAAAATGCTGGAGAACAACAGTTCAATTTAAGATTTAAAAAATCTATCAATCCATTATTTACATTTTTTGGTCAACACATTCCAGAAGAAGATGAAAATGTTGCTAAAATTATAAGTAATCTTTTAGAAGAACAAACTATATATGATTTAAAAGATAGAAGCATTATTAGTGAACAAGATGAGATAAACTTAAAACAAGCTGAAGAATTTTGGGAAGGTTATACTGAAGAAAATGTGTCTTCATCAACAAAAGAATATTTTAGTTTATTAAAAAATAATTTATATAGACAATATGATTATTCTAAAGAGTTTATGAGAACAGGCCGTATTGTGCAAATTAACAATATTCCAGAACCGGGCGAGATAATTACTGTTGAAGATTTTATTGATGAAGAAGTTGAAGAAGAATTTGAAGAACCAGAAGCAGACGATTGGTTTTCTAAAATATTAAAATATACTTGGGACCCTATTGTTGGACATTTTAAAGGTCATATAACAGATGAATTAGGTAAAATTTTAGAAAAGATTGGAGATAATTATGAAACAGGTAAAAATAAAATTAAAGACGCATGGAATTCAATCGGTGATTATGAAAGTATGGATTGGAATGAAGTTAGAGATATTATTCCAAAACAAGCAGATAGATCTCATTTAACAATAAAACCTCTAGGAAGTCATCTTTCAAAAAATAAGCGTGGCGGAATTCATGTAGGACAATTAAATAATAAACGAAGTTTAGCTGTTGAATATTTATTAAAATCAGGCACTGACTTTATGAAAAATATGTATGATGCTATGATTATATTTAATAATGATAATGACCCATTTTTTGATTTAAGAGTTTTGATGGTTAGAATTAGTTCTATAAATATACCTCAAATGGAATCAGATGTTTTTGACTGGAAAGTTGGTTATACTACTATTAAAAAAGTTAGATCAAAAGTTAAATATGAAAGAAAAGCTGAAATTAGAATATTATTAGATGACCCATTATTTTATTATAATAAGTTTAATGAATTAGGTGGAAACTCTATAGAAGGTTCAAATGCTGAATCAAATTTAGAAAGACATAGACCAATTAATAGTAATATGGCAATAACGGAAAACATTACATCTAATATGAAAATGACTATAATAGTTAAACATCAATCATTGACTGATATTAGAAATCAAGGATTAGGTCATTCTGATACATGGACTGGACATACAGGAATGCGAGAAGCACCCGCGATAAATAATAAACCAACATCAAGTTTAGTTTTTGGTCCAGTATCAAATGAAATGCCTCTTTGGGTATTTGAAAACGTTAGATTTATTGGAACAACTGACTCATTATCTTTTTCAAGAGAAGATGCAAGCACTCAAGAAATGAATTATCAATTTATATTTAAAAGATGCATTCAAATAAATAGATTGTTTGATTCAATTTTAGAACACAGATGGTCTGAAAATAATCATGATTTCTATAGTCAATCAAACCAAGAATGGTATTATAAAAATCCAGAATCCCGTCCTTCGTCAGCTGATCTTATAAGAATTATTACAGGAGCCACAACAGCTGAATATAAAGAATCTAGAAAAAGAAATAGGGATATTTTAAAAAGTAGAATGACTCCTAATGAAAAAGGAAAAAATAAAAGAACTTTTTCAAATAGAGAAATACGACAATTATTACGTGATTGGGATGGAAATCCTAATCAACCTTGGAATGATGATGAAGATATGAGAACTATGAGTGATGAGATTCAACATAGAATAGAAAATGATGAAGGCGTCGCGGCTGCCCGAGAAAGAGAAGCAGAAAGAGCAAGAATGGAAGCTATGCGTTAATTACTAATTATTATGACTGAAGATATTGCTGAAGAAGATGGCGTAGAAACGCCACCGCCAACTCCCCCACCAGCCCCCGCACCAACTATGAAAGATATAATTCATGGTTTTCAAGGAGATGTTGTTGATTATCTTTATGATATGGAACCACAATCTCAAAATTTATTTTGGGCTGGATATTTTAATTGTGGAGATAATGAAAAATTTGGATTACCAATAAATAATACTCCTAGAGAAAATAGATGGCACGGTTTTATAAATGCACCATTTCGTATTACTAAAGTTTCTATTCCTTTGCCAAAAATGCAGATGGATGCGCATCCTGTATTAAGAATTCCGATGTTTAAAGATATATCTTTTCCCCAAGAAATAACGATCGAATGGAAAGAAGATGTATATCATAGTGTGCAAAAATATCACGCTGATTGGTTTGGTAGATGGTATAATAGACAATATGATGTATTAAGATGTGGGGTACAAGGAAAGTTTAGAAGATTAACAGTAGTTGCTTATAATTTTGTAAATATATCTAACATATCTAGTTTTATAAACACACCAGATGTTCAACCAATTATGCGTTTTGATATTGGTGGATTAGCTCCACTAGAATTTGGTGATATGAATTTTGACGTAAGTGCTGATCAAAATGACCAATTAGTTTCTTGTAAATATAAATTTGGAAAATTATGGTGGACTTATTATGATAATATTCAATATTGGAAACCAACTGGAATTGGAAATGAAAATCCAAATACTTCGGGAGAAGCCGGCCGTTTATCAGGTTTATTAGTATCAAATAATTATAACAAAGCAATAGGATAAAATTATGGCAATAAAATCATTATTAGCAAAAGACATTAAAAAATTAGGAGAATCACTTAATGATTCTATAAATTATGTAGACATCGATTACGATATAAAAAGTCATCCAGATAATCCCTGGACTACCAAAACGAGATCAATGGTTTATAGTAATTCTCATGCTGTTTTAAATGGATATAGATTATGGTTACAATCAAAACGATATGATTATATAAGAGCTCCTCATTTTGGTGGATTATTTGAATCTAATCTTAATGATCAAGTTTATCTTTCTCCTGAAAATGAAGAGATAGTTAAAGGACTAATCATGCAGCAGTCAGCTCAAAAATGGCCCGATATTACTGTTTTAGACTGTGAGGTAAAAGCTGTTATGTCAACAAGAGAGTGGCGCATAAAAATATTAGCTCAAGATAAAGAAACTAAAATGGTTTTATTAGATGAAGATATTGATATAGCCGCTGATGATGCAGACACAAATAGATAAAAAAGCGAGTCATTTCTGACTCGCTGTAAATTAAAATCTAAATGATTCGCTCAGTTTATGTTGTTTTCCACAATGTGAGCATTTACCATCACCGTCTTTTAGAACTGGTTTACCGCACTTTTTGCATTTATACGCAGTTTCATTTAATCTTACTGGTTTACAATTATGGGGTAAGAAAATTTCATAAACTTCATCACCATCATTTACATCAGGGTCTCCATTTGCCTTTTCAATATATCCATAAGCACAACCATTATCAATTTGTTCTATTTTCATTAAAGAATATTTTCCATCATTAATATATTTATCCCAATCACCGTCATTATCAAAGCATTCTACCCAAGGAATTTTTACTATATCTCCTTCGCTTACAGGTTCTTCATCTCTGCCGAAAAAATATTCTTCCGGCATGCACCTCATGCAATAGTATACATCATTAAAATAATCACCTCTATCTCCAACATCGTAATCAGTATTTATTGGGCCATCGCCGCATTTACTACAATGTTCAATAGATTCTTGAAGTCCATGTCTTCGTCTTGCTGCTGCTGCTCTGTCATTTCTTTTATTTACGATTTTATCTTGCCAGTCCATAAAACTACATCCTCTATGATGTTTAGCAGGAGTGTCTCTATATTTTTCTAGATTTCTTCTATAGAAGTTCAATATAATATCTAATCCTTCATAATAATCAACTTTTCCATTTCTATTAAGAATTCTAGTTCCATCACCCGAAAGATTCATCATTCTAACATAACCGGCTTTACTAATGTGAACTATATAACCTTGCGGAAATATAAACTCAACTGTTCCATTTTTTAATTGTTGGTCAGTTGATTCAATATCAGCGCCTGTTTCTTCAATAAATGCGCTCATTTCATCTGAAGAGATAAAATCTTGTAATTCGTCATCATAAGAATTTTCTTCTTTTAATTTAGATTCATAAAAAGTATGTCGTTGCCGACTTGGTCTACCTGCATTAGCGCTACTTATTCCATTATCGTGAAAAAATTGAAAAAGTTTCTTGCATTCATCATTATTAAGTTTATATTGTTTAGCAATTCTTTCTACATTTTTTGCTGGATCAGCATATGCTATATCAGTTGTAGCACCAGCCATTTGAAGTCCAAACCATTTCATAAACGTATCTGGAAGTCGATCTCCCATTAAGTCTTTCATATTTTTATAAAACTTATTTCCTCTTTGAGCTCTTTCGTCATCTTTATTTTTGAAACAAGCTGGACACATATCATCGCCACGATCAAAAGCTTCTGAAGCTTCCGGGTCATTATCCCAATCTATTTCACAATCACATCCACGAAAATAAGTTCCATCTGAATCTTCTCTTTCATAAGGATTTCGTTCCCAAGCATGACCTTCCCAAGAAATTTCTTTTAAATGTTTGCTATATATTTCTTCATAAGTTCTATTTTCTTTTAATTTTTCCTGGTTAGGTCCGTCAAACATTTCAGTAAAAGTTCTAGGCTGAGTTTTCTTCCATTCTCTGTAATTAAAATCTTTACCTTCTCTACCTTTAGTAGTTTCTGTTACTTTTTCGTATAATCCTTCCCAGGTTGGGTGTTCAATTTTTTCCATTATACTATATGCCCTCCGCTGCTTAATGAGTTAAATTTAAGTGGCATGCCATCTGACCCACCAAACGCCCGCAAATTACTAAAGTCCAATACGCCTTCAGATAATTTTTCCATATCTGTGTCTTCAAACATTGCGTCATTTGCAGCTTCTCTTAATTTAGGAAGTATTTTCTTAGATTGAATTGGCTCAGCTATTTTCATTTTTAATGTGTTAAGCATATCGCCTTCTAATTGTTGTCCTAAGAAACTAGATTCTCTCAATGCGTTGAAGTTTAGATTATTTCCATTATATTCTTGTTCAGATTCTTCTCTAAGAATGTTTCTATAATAATCTTCAAGTGATCCACCGCTTTGTCTCATTTCTTTTTCATATGAAGCAGCAATTTGAGATTGTGGCCCTTGAGCTACATTAGGTGCGCCTATAATATCTTGTTGAAGTTTTCTAGGGTCCATTTCTTTTGTTTGCATTCGAGGTAAATTACCTGTAGTGTCTAATAAATGTTTAATACCACCTTGTCCATCAATTAAATTTTTAAGTTCTGTATTTGCCATATTATTTAATGATTGAACATGAGATCTCATATTTCCTTCATTTCGTTGAATATCAGGAATATCAGTCATTTTATTTACAAGACTTTGGAGGATAGTCATTTCAGCGCCTGCGGTGAGAATAGCCGCCTGCGCTTTTTTTATCATATTCTCAACTTTTTCAGCTTGGCTTTCAATTTTTTGTACTTCACCTTCTAAATCTTCTCTTAATCTTTTTGCCATAATTTTATCTCCTTATGTACCCTCAAATCCTACTGAAGCCCAGCAGCTTTAAGTTGATTTAAGAAGTCTTCATTTTTTTGTTCTAAAGATGATTCCCTATATTGTTCTACTGGATTTACTACACCTTGGTGTTCATATAATACAGCTCTCTCACTTCTATTTCTATATGCGAATTCCATTGGTTGTGCTACTGCAAAGTTTGGATCAATTTGATTTTTATATTTTAAGAAGTTATTTGTTGCTTCTTGTAAAGTTTTTGCGCCTCTGATTTTATCTTCGAATGGAAGAATTGCGTCACCATACTGTTTAACTTGGTCGGCCCAATATGATTCAATAAGGTGTCCTTTATTTTCTCTGAAGTTTATGTATTTTCCAACTCTTTCTTCGAATTTAGGTTGAAGTCTAGCTACTGGATTGTAAGTGTCATTTACTTCTTGTTTATATGCCTTAAATTCTTCTACAAGTTTTTCATATCTTTCAGCAACGTTATCATAATTCTTTTCAACTTGTTGATTTATTTCTGTTAATTGTTTAACTTCTTCTCTAAGTTTTTTGATTTCGTTAACAGCAGCGTCTTGTTTTTTTCCTTCTGTAAGTTTTTCAGCTTTTACGTCTTTGAATATTGATCCGGCTTCTTTTAACTTGCTAGTAAGTATATCATTTTCTTTTTCAAATTCTTTGTTGCTTGCAGCTAATTTAGAAGCTCTTTCTGTAAGTCTTTCATTTTTATCTGTAAGTTTCATAATTTGTTCTTCAAGATGTTCTACTTCAGAAGATTTATTTACGATTTCTTTGTTAGAAAGCATAATTTTCTTTTCGCTTAATTTATTATGAATATTAAGTTTCTTTTTAAGCGTTTCATTTTCTTCTTTAAGTTGTTGATTTCGTTTTGATAATCCATCACAAAGTTCTTTAAAGTCTGTTACTTGTTCTTGGAGTAATAATCCTTGCGCTGTATTTCTTTCAGCTGATTCTCTGAACTGTGTAATATCCATATCATAATCTTGTTCAGTTGCTAATACTGTTTCAACTAATTTTTCTAATTTGCCTTTTTCTTCAATAAGCTGTTTTTCAATAGCTTCTTTTAAGTCAGGACAATTTCCTTCTTCAAAGCAATTAAGGATGTCTACACATTCATTCAATCTCTTGATAGGATTGTCGATTTTGTTAGCATCGTTAATGAATCCATCAACATATTTCCTAAATGCTTTTTCTTCTACTTTGGTTAAAGTTCCCATATTTTTCTCCTTATTACTTTCCGTTATTTGTGTCGGCGCACCCGCTTGCCCTGCCCCGGCAGCCGCTGTGCTACCTTGTGGAGCAGTGACAGTTTGATTTTGCTGTTGTTGTTGAACAGCGTCTACTTTCATTGTTCTATCTGCCACAATTTTACTCCTTTTTTGTTGTATTTGTTGATTTTCCTTTACAGGTTTATATTTATTGAATTCTATTGTTGCACCCGCAGTTGGATCATCTAAAAATTCTGACGCCGAAGTCGTGCATGGTTTTCCACTGCCAAAAGTTCCTTGGCTAGGATTAAGCACTAAGTCAGCTAATCTTTCGATGACATAAGTATTTGGGTCAACTGTTTTGGTTATTGGGTCTACATCACCGAATCCAGATGATGAAGTTCCAACTCGTCCGCCATGTTCAAGAATTTCTTGGGCTAAGTGTCCGTATGGTCCAACAAAGGAACATACTCCATAAACAACATTATCATCACCAACGTCCATATTGTGCCAAATACAAGCCTGGTTTTTAAATTCACCAGGATCATTATCAGCTACTGGATGATCGGCTAATCCACAGAAACCCTTCCAAGTACTTGCTTGTTTATCTTTAACATTATTCCATAATTGTTTTGGATAAACTCTTTTATTACCATTCATGTTTCCATATTTACCAATTGGCAAGCGCCACATTTTGAATGAGTTAGAGAGACCATCTTCATTTAATCTATTAAGTATTTTGTTAAATGCTTTTTGATCTTCTTCTGATAATTTCGCTTTTAAATCATTCGCAACGGACATTACTTCATTGAGTGATGTAGACTCTTTTAGTCTTTGAGGTTGAATATGCAATTCTTGAATTTGAGATTCTGTTAGGCGGGAATATAGTTGTGTGTCAAAAACATAACTTTCACGTAATTTTTCCATTATATCTCCATTATCATATCTTCACATATACGAGATAATAATTAGTTATTTTAAATTTTACAATTAGAGTCCGGCTTTATAAATGTCTCTTGCTGTATGATAATGTGGCAATAATTGTAAGTAGCTTAATTTAATCATTTCTTCATGACTTGGTGGACTTGGGAAAAATCTTGTAAGTATTTCTATAAGTTCATTCCAATCATTAAATTCTTTTTCAAAGAGAAATCTTTCTGATTCTTTAAACTCAAAATGTTGAATATTATAATCCTCTGACCTCATTGGGTCATAATTATATATTTCTATTTGTCCCAATCCATCAGGTTTAACTTTTAATACTGCCATCCTATCTTGCCATTTTTTACCATATATTCTGGCATAAAAAGATTTATTATGTTCAACAGTTTTATCTTGTAATGTTTTAATAAATTCTGAAAATGTCATTTCTTTATTAAGAAGTAAATTATATTCAGCTTTATCATACCATTCATCTATAGTTTCTATTATTCTTTTGACATCAGATATTGAATGTCCTTTTTTAAAAATGTCTAAAATCATTTGTCCAATAATTTGATCACTCCTTGGGCAATGACTTAAATAATTATTAACAACGTCTATCAGTAAATTATTATTCATAATATTTAGTTAGAAGATTTCGTCAATTACAGAATTAAACTCATCCATTTTATTATAGACAAATTCTTCATCAATTTTTCTAACTGGGCTTATATTGATTTCTTTTTTGCTTATTTTTCCATCTTTAGTGAATAACGGATGCCAATAAAATCTAGCAGCATGACTCATTACTTCTGATTTAGGATAACCGTGACGTCTTGCGAATGCTGCTATACAATCATTATGATCCATCGAAGGTCCATTAGATTTAAACCCGCATCCATCATATACGATTATGCGCCCAGTCATTGGAGGTAATTTTCCATCTTGAATTTTTTTATTAAAAACATATTGCATTAAACACACCGGTTATTTACTAATGTAGAAACTACTTCAGGTGCTCTATCGACTATTTTTGTATCAGCTCCAACTCTCGCGCCTTTCACTCTCAATTCATTACCTTGAGTCCCTCGAGTTACACCATAATAAAAGTTCTTATCAATATAACTTGGATGTCCAGCAGATTCACCTTGATCAACCCAAACTGAATCATCATTATTCATAAATCCGCCTCTACCATATAATGGGAATCCCTTTGCTTTTGCTTCTGCTCTTCCATGCACATCTGGTACTTTATTTCCAGGTTGATTTCCTAATACTACTTTTTGAATTCCCTTTTGTTTTAGACTTAGAGGGGGATTTGTTACAGTCATTCCTTTTTCATCAGTAGAAGCCATTTGACCTGATTTTACTTTTGTTTGTTTTGCAACGGCTGATTTTCCCGCCTTAGGTTCTGGTCCTCCCGCTTTTACTCTTTGATAATCTTCCCACTGTAAAAGTGGTCCCTCTGGGAGATCCCAATCTAATTTTTGACTTCCGTCTTTATCAATAAAACTTCGTTTTTCTTGCAACTTATTTATTTGATAGATTTGTCTAAATGTTTTCATATTATTTAGTTTTGATAGTTAATTTAGCTTTTTGAACGGTTTTGCCTAAAATCTTATATTATATTAGGAAGGATAGAAGAGTATGAGAACAAAGAAACTTTATAGGACAGTAAATAAACGGGCCCCAAAAGTAGAATTCGTTCTTTGGAGGGCAAACGAAAAGGGTTATTGCCCAGTAGCAAATCGCGAGTTAATTGGTATTTGCAATGCTCGCATTATTGTGAAAAAACTTCTAAAACTTACTGGGAAACAGACTAATTTAGTTCTTCAGAAAATACAGAGCGAAAATAAATATCTAATCTGGGGAAAAAATACAGAGGCTTTCTTTGATACTAAAATGGTAAAATTACCTGAAGTATTTTATCTTGGAGTAAATAATGACTAATCATGAAATTATATTGAAAAAATTAAACAAAGCAGGTTTTAAGGCTTTTATCGTAGGCGGAGCAGTCCGTGATATGATTATGAGCCGCAGGCCAAAAGACTTTGACATAGTAACTAATGCTTCCCCCGCTGATATTGATCGTGTTTTCAAAGACGATAAGAGACTGCACATCGGGGAAGCATTTGGCATTATCACTGTTTTAGTAAATGGTGAGCCAATTGAAATTGCGCAAATGCGAAAAGATGGAAATTACAGTGATGGTCGGAGACCTGATGTAGTTATTCCGGTCGATGACATTAAAATGGACTTAGCAAGACGCGATTTTACAATGAATGCTATCGCCCGCGATTTAGACGGTGAACAAATCGATCCGTTTGGCGGAGCTTGGGATATTCATGCAAAAACTATCAGATTTGTAGGCGACTCTGCTCAGCGCATAATTGAAGACAAATTGAGAATATTAAGAGCATTTCGTTTTATGAGTCAATTAGGTTTTACAATCGAAAAAGAATCTCTTGAGTCTATAAACACTTGGGTAGCTGTAAGTCCAGATTTTTCCTCTGTATCGCAGGAAAGAATCACTGCAGAATTTCTGAAAATAATTGCCGGGCAAAATGCATTTGCGACTATTAAGTTAATGATGGAAATTGGAATATTATCTTTGATAATTCCAGAATTTGACACTTTATGGGTTGATCATAATAATCACTGGCATTTAGAAATAATGCAGCCATTTGGAAAATCTATTTTAGCGCATGTAATGCACGTATTTAAACTTGCTTGTGAACGAAATGAAGACGTAATTATTAGGTTAGCAGCATTGTTTCACGATATTGGAAAACCTTTATGCATCAAAGTAAAATTAAACGGAGAAAATGGTTTTACCGGACACGACTTAAAAGGCGCTGAATTAACTGCTGAAATAATGCAGAGGATGAAGTTTCCAAATGAAATGATAGAAAAAGTTTCTAAATTAGTGAAGGCTCACATGAGAATGCATGATCTTCCTAAAATGAAAAAAGTGCATAAAATACGAAAATTGCTGGGAAGGGAAGATATTGATCAACTGATAGAATTATCTATGTGTGACACTTTAGGTTCTCATAATGAAAAAGGTGAGCCGATTTATAATCAAGCTGAACTGACTGTAAATGCGGTGAATAAATACAGAGCAATGTTTCCAGTGATGCTGCCAAAACAAACTGTAACTGGAATAGATTTGATAGCCGCGGGGTTAACTCCTGGGCCCGACTTCAAAGAAAGGTTGGATAAGGCTTACAATTTACAATTGGACGGTGAAACTGTGAAAAGAAAAATGGTAAACTTTGCCGTTGGTCTTATATTTTAATAACAGCGAGACAGAGATGTCTCGCTTTTTTATCTGGAGGAATTATGACTGATAATGAAAGATGGAATGAACAAGCAACACAATTTGGACGAAAACTTGAAAGAGAATTAGGTTTAAGAATTGACGCCGATATTCATCAATTTCTTTACAATTACAAAATGAAAATGTTCTGTGCTGATTGTTCAGATGATTATAGCCGAACTGTATCAGAACAAGCTGACCTAAAAGAGAAGCTTTGTGACTTCATAGTTAATATAGGTTATAAGAGAGAAGTAGTTTTAGAGGTTATTAAGTGGGAATAAGAAGATACTTAGAAAAATGTGATAAATGTAAAAGAGAAGAATGTGTTAAAAAGAAATGCATTGCTTATAGAAAAATTACAGAATTAAATGTTGACATATCTAAAACATTGAAAGAAGCGAATAAATTATTAGAGGAGATAAAAAATGAGAAAAGTACTGATCGTGGTTGATCCACAAAACGATTTCGTTAGTTCGGAAGGCGCTTTGTCGATTGCAGGCGCAAGCAACCCAAGAATTATTGAGAACATTAACAAGTTGCTCAATTCGGATAAATTTGATCTTAAGATCGCAACACAAGATTGGCATCCAGACAATCACGTTTCGTTTGCGAAGACTAATGGTGCAGAATTATTTACACAAAAAGAAACAGAACAGGCCGGCAATAAAATCAATCAAGTTATGTGGCCAAATCACTGTGTCGCTGGAACTCAAGGAGCTGAATTTTTTGGTCCAATAAATATTGATAAAGTTGATATGATACTTCGTAAAGGAAATATAGAAAACAGAGAATGTTATTCTGTATTTGAATATGCGAATGAAATTACAAATAAAGTATGCGCGAACGTTGAAGACCTTCCATTAACTCCACATTTTTGGGCAATATTTGGCGGACAAGCGAAAGAAAATCAAGAAATAGTTATTTGTGGTTATGCTACAGATTATTGTGTTGCACAAACTGCAATAAGCGCAAAATTTGGATGTAATAATATTGTAGTAATTCCTGAAGCTTCTGCTGCTGTCGATGAAAATAATCTAATGGGTATTTATGATAAGTTCGACACTTATGGAATTAAATTGGGTAAAACAGAGGATTATATTTAATGAAAAAGATATTGATTCTAATTGCAGTTTGTTTCTTATTTATGGCGTGTGATTGCGGTAATTCAAGTTGTGGTATTCACGGAAATTCACAATCACAATCACTTCGTGAAGAAAGAAGTAGCAGGCCACAAAATAATGACAGAATTTTGAAATATAATTCTGAATATTTCAACGTGTGGCAAATTAGAATAGATGGTTGTGATTATCTTGTTTATTCTAACAGGAGAAACTCGGAGGGAAATATTATTCACTCCGGTACATGTCAAAACTTTAGCTGTATTTACAGGAGGTAAATATGCCAATTATTACAAGTTTATTAGACACCGATCTTTACAAACTGAATATGCTGAGAGTGTATTTTCATCATTTTCCAAACGCCGACGCTGAATTCGTTTTCAAGTGTAGAAATGAAAATATCGTTTTTACTGATAAAATGGTTGACCAAATAAGAGAAGAAATTGACCACCTTTGCACTTTACGTTTTACGAGTGAAGAAGTGAATTATATCGGTAGCATTCCGTATCATAAAGATGCAGTTGGATTTTTAGAGTTTCTTAGAATGTATCAATTAAATCCAATGTATATTGACATTAAAAACTTTGGTGGACATTTATCTATCAGAGCAAAAGGCCCGCTCTTCCAAGTAAGTATGTGGGAAATATATGTGCTTGCTATTGTTCAAGAAGTTTACTGGTTGAATCACTTTCCTCACCCTGATTGGAAATTAGGTCTCGACCAACTTAGAAAAGATATTGGAGAAATTAAATTAACTCCACAAGTAATGGTAACTGAGTTCGGGACAAGACGGAGATTTAGCAAAGAATATCACGAAGAAGTTCTGAAAGTTTTAATGAAAGAAATGCCAGCTCAGTTATTTGGAACATCTAATGTTTATTTCGCAATGAAATATAAACTGAGACCGATTGGAACAATGGCGCATGAATATATCTGTTTAGGTCAAGGATTAAACACAGTCCCAGTCGCTGATAGTCAAAGATACATGCTCGATGTTTGGAGCAAAGAATATGATGGAAATCTTGGAACTGTATTAAGCGATACTTTGGGTGATGATAAGTTTTTCAAAGATTTTACTTTACGGTTTGCAAAACTTTATGATGGCGTGAGACATGACTCGGGTGATCCTTGCATTTGGGGCGATAATGTGATTAAGCATTATCAAAAACTTGGAGTTGATCCAATGAGCAAATATCTTATGTTTAGCGATAGTTTAACGCTTGCAAAAGCTCAAAAAATTTGGAAATATTTTGAGGGCAGAATTAAAACAAGTTTCGGAATTGGAACTACACTGACAAATAATATTCCAGGAGTTACTCCGTTGAATAATGTTTTCAAAATGGTTAAGGCTTATGGTAAACCTGTAGCGAAGCTCGCATCTGATGCTGGAAAAGCGATGTGCGAGGATGATGAGTATTTAAAATATCTTCGTTGGGCAATTAAATAATGGATATATCACTAATATTATCTTTATTTGCAATTTTATCTTCAACTCTTTCGATAGTATTAGTGATAATTGACAGGAGACGAAAGTGACTACTTTATTCTTATTAAGTATATTTACGTTATTCATTTGTGGCGGAATTGGTGTCTGTAATTTATTATGGGCAATTGAATTGGAGGATATTGAATGCTCATCGGAATAACGGGTAAGTCCGGCGTTGGAAAAAATCACTTCATAGATTTTCTATATGGTGTCAATGATGAAGTAAATCATGTTGACATTGATTTGATTGGTCATGCTGTAGTTGATAAGCCGCATATTATGAGTGAAATTATTTCTGCATTTGGCATAGAAGTTTTGGATCCTCATACTACAAAATTAAATCGCAAAAAAATAGCAGAACTTGTTTTTACTGACAGAGATAAACACAAAGTATTAGAAGAAATAACTTGGAAAGAAATGGAAATAATGATTGATTTACAAGTTAAAAAATGGTACAGTGTTACTATATTGAATTGGATTCTATTGCCTAAAACAAAATATTGGGATATGTGCGATAAAACTTTTCTTATTACAAGAAAAGAAAATGATAGAGTTAAATCAATATTAGCAAGAGATAAAATTACAATGGGTCAGCTTGCTAAAAGAGACAGTGCGTCTCCAGATTTTTCTCAATTCAAATATAATTTTATATTGGAGAATGTATGAGTGAACCGATATTTCACAAAGGTATGTGGGGAAGAAAAATATTTGCATTATTATTTACTATATTTATGATATATGGAATGATATCTTTAATTTGGGGATTATTTCAATGATAGCAGTTTATCCGGGATCTTTCAATCCATTTACAAAAGGACATCAACACGTTTTTGATGAAGCGATGAAATTATTTGATAAAGTGATAATATTATTTGTCACTAATCCAATGAAACCAGATAATGGCGCTGGAAATTATCGTGCAACTAAATTGTTAGATCAATTTCGACAACATTCAAAATATAGTCCAATGGATTATGGCATTGAACATTGGGAAGGTTTAACCGCTGACTATTGTAAAAAATACGAAATAAATTATCTCATTAGAGGTTTGCGAGGAACTTCGGATTATCTCTATGAAGAAGAAGTTGCGAAAGCAAATGAAGAGATTTATCCAGAAATTAAGACAATATATTTTAGAGCGAAAGATGATGCAATATCATCTTCACTTGTTAGATTATTAGAATCACACGGGAAAGATGTTAGTAAATATCTCCCATCATTTTAATCTTATATTATATTAAGAGGTATTATATGAATGGCAGAATAGCAGCAGTTTTTTCTTGTTGCGGAAAAACTCACGCTGTAACTAAACTATACAATAAAATTGATATGGTCGACCATGACTTTTATGACTGGAAATTTAGGTCAACTTATTCTGATGAAGAATGGTTGGAGCATTATGTTGAAAGAGCGTTTCAACTCAAGAAAAAGTTTGATTGGGTTCTCATAAACGCAACTCCAGAAATTTTAGATAAGTTTGGAAGAATAGCCATCATATATCCGGAAAGACAATTAAAAAATGAATGGGTTAACAGAGCAAAAGCTAGAGGTGGGATTACTGCTTTTCCAAAATTATTAGAAGATAATTGGAATAGTTGGATTGATGCCTGCGAAAACAAAAAGAAATATCACTTTAAGAAAGTATTATCAACCGGTCAATATTTGACTGATTTAATGGAGTTAATTTATAAATGACAAGTAAAATGGCTTTAGATTGCATTATAGAAAGCGCAAATCAATTTGTAAGAGATAATTATGTCGGCACTGAACTGCATAATCAGTCAGATGATATTAAAACGAAGTTTTGTTTAGAAAAAATATTAAAATATATTGATAAAATTGACTCAGGTTCTGGGTTAAAAACAAAACAAAGAGTAAATTGGAGTAAAATATGAAAATTACATTTTATGGAGTAAGAGGAAGTTATCCAGTCCCAAATAAGGACATGATGAAATATGGTGGCAAAACGTCATCAGTTATGATTAGTAAAGAAGTTGAAGGAAAAGAAATATGTTTGCTTGTAGATGCTGGATTAGGCGTTATTGATGCTGGGAAATATATGGTGCCAAAATTCTTTAATGGAACTTGCAGTAAAGAATTTACTATGTTATTTACTCACTTGCATCCTGATCATACTGAAGGTTTTACTTTTTTTGCACCGAACTTTATTCCAGGAACTAAAATTCATTTATTAGGTCCAGCAGCACTCAAGAAAAATGTTGGAATGGTATTGCAAGATAAAATGGCACCGCCAACTTACCCAATAGAATATAAGGATCTTAAATCAGAAAGATTACATGGAATTGTAACAGACGGACAAATATTTTATATCGACAATAATGGCAAGCCTATCAAAGACATGACTAAAGGCAAAGCCGTATTTAGAGTAAAAGTAATGCAATCATACGCACCATCACATCCACAACAAGGAAGCATATATTATAGAATTGAAGATTGTGAAACTAACAAATCAATAGTTTGCGGTTGGGATATTGAATCCAGAACAGGCGGTGATCAACGTTTTATCGCATTTAGTAAGGGCGCAAACATAATGATTCATGACACACAATACACTGAAGAAGAATATAATTCTGATAAAATGATTGTGCAAGGTTTTGGTCACAGCACATATGAAATGGCGATAGAAAATGCGATTGCTGCTGGTGTTGAAATGCTCGTTGGTTTCCATTTTAATCCCACACATACAGATTCTAAATTAGAAGAAATAAGAAGCAATATACTTAATAAACTTAGTTTGAGTTTATTATTTGCTTTAGCCCAAGAAGGCGCAAGTATTACTTTTGATGGAGATAAAATTGTTTAACGCTAAAAAAACTAAAGAAGATTTAATTAAATGGATTTACAAATGGTATTGTAAAAATTCTCCAGACCATAATCATAGAATTGTTATTGGTATGAGCGGAGGAAAAGACAGCACTATTATGTTGGCTTTACTTTGTGAGGCATTAGGAAATACAAAGATAATTCCAGTAATGCTACCACAAGGTCCAAATTATTCTTTTAAAATTCCATTTGAAATATGCAGGCATTTTAATATAATTCCATATAAGTATGATATTGACAATGCAGTTGCTGCTATTTATGGTGATATGATTTCTGATTTTGAAAATACAGAATTTCCAGGTCCGAATAATCAAACTGCATCTAATTTACCCGCAAGAATACGAATGGCTTATTTATACGCAGTCGCAAGTTGTGTAAATGGATTCGTAGTAAATAATAGCAATCTCAGTGAAGACTATATTGGTTGGACTACTAAAGGTGGATCTGCTGTCGGAGATTTTGCTCCATTCAATAAGTTAACTTGCACTGAAGTAATTAAAATTGGTGAAGCATTAGGTCTTCCTGATAAATGGATTAAAATCCCACCTGCTGATGGATTACAAGCAAAAACAGATGAAGAAGCATTCGGATTTACTTACAAAGAACTTGATTCCGTTATTAGAAAAGAATATCACTGGGTACATCCTTCGTCTTCTGATAAAATAAAACGAATGCATAAAAATAGTAGGCATAAGTTTAGGCCAATGCCAAGTTTTCCATATAAGGAGTAATAATGAAAAAGGGCGATAAAGTAAAATTGATAGAAAATCCTACTGATGCTCAAGATAATTGGGGAGGAAATTCTAGTCATAAATTATTAGATCCAAAGAAAATCTACACCGTGTTAGAAACAGAGGTGCACAGTTGGCATACAAAGGTACGACTAGTGGAAGTAGAGGCCGTCTTTAATTCTGTAATATTTGACATAATTGAATAAGTTTCTTATATTTTAATATGTTAAATTTTAAATATAAGTTAACGAAAAATTACAGTTATTTTGAGTCATTTAGAGAATCACTTTGTAAGTATCGGGTGCAAGGGCCAATAAAAACTTTGCACAAATTTTTAATGGAAAATTTGGATACAAAATTAATTCCGTTAATGAAAAAATTGGACGCATTGCCTCAATTTAAAGTTGAATCAAAAATCAGCAATTTGTGGTTTGAAGGTTATCACTCTTCAGTTTCAATTCCACACGGCACTGTTGGTGGATTAGATTACAGTGGTTCAACATTTACTGGCGAATTCAATGATGCAGGTTTTCCAATAATGGGCGGGCGGAATATGAATTGCCAAAATGCCGGTGCATTGAAAGGTGGAAAAACTACAAAGGAAATTGAAGAAGCTGAATCAACTGGAAAATGGTCCGCTTGGGAAAAAGAATTTTGGCGAAAAGAAAAAGAAAAACAAGAAATTGAAAAATATGATATGAGACAAAGGAATAAAAAATAAAATGGAAAAAACAAATCACATTTGGAAAAATTTACCAAAAGAAATTACTAAACATTTTCATTATTTTGATAGAAAAAATAAAACATTTGATGGTGAAACAATTTATAATCCACCATCAAAAAATAAATATAGCAAAGCTAAAATTGGACATATAAAAAATAACTTAAAATTTTTAACTGGATCTCGAAATCATTGTGAAAGATTATCCATCGTTTATGTAGCAATCCAAGATGGACTTATTAGAAAGGTCGGAGAATCAGAAAAATTCGGTTGTAGAATTTCTCATTGTGGTTCAGAGAGTTATAAATATACGAAAGATGATGGATATTATATTTTATTTGAAAAAGATATTAAGAAAATATGGGGACTTGAGTTAACAGATAATGCTAATTATAACAGATTGGCGCTAGAAAAATATCTCCAAGGATATTTTATGAAACATTTTAAATCAATAAATTATAATGAAAACTACGGATAAGAAAATGAAAGATATAGATAATATAGTAAAAACAATTTATGAAATGTTGAAAATTTATCAAACAACTGATAATAAAATTTTAAAAAAGAAAATGGGTATTATGATTAATTTTGGCTTTGATACTGCTCAAAATGGAAAAAAGAATTTAGTATCAAAAGCAGCAATTAAAAAAGTAAAAGACTTTAGAAAAACAAATCCTAAAAAGCACTCTAAATTGGATGATTTAACTACCGTTGGTTGGGATGATTTAGGTGGATTCAAAGATGAAACAAATAAAAGCGGTAATGGTTCCAGAGCGCTTATTTGGGAACATTATATTCCCTGTAATTATTTAAGAAAAGAATTTTATAAATTAGATATAAATGATAAAAATATTCTTAAAAAAATTAAAAAAATAATTGATAAAACAATCGTTTGTGTGATTACTCATGAAGAAGACGCGGAATTAAGAAGATTAAAATTTAATCATAATAGACGATATCCAGCTCAAGCTTACAAAAAAGCTAAAATAAAACCATCAGAAGGAGAATGGCCAGAAATTGATTGCGAAAAACTTTAACTAAATTTTATGGCTAAAGGAATTTTAAAAATTATGAGGGGGACATGTCCGTATGTTCTCTTTTTTGGACTTATAGTATTTTGTTCATTATTATTACAATGTTTCGTTCCATTTATTCAAAAGCTTGCAATGCTTGGATATAATGGAAATGTTGCTTTTATTACATCACTAATAAATATTAATTTCAGTTTACCGATGGAAACGATTTCTAATTTATGGGCTGCGATAAGCGCTACTTATGTTGGTTTAGATCGAGCAGCATTTACTGTGGACGCTTTGAGAACTGGACAAGAAAGCGCTGCTTTTGATGAAGAAAAAATGATCCAGTTAACGCAAATACTTTGGATGTCATTCGGAATATATGTATCAGCTGTATTATTATATACTTTCTTTGATGCAGATTTATCGTTGACGCCTTTATTTGTTTCATTTGGCGCGACAGTATTGAGTTATGTTGCTGGCAATAAAGCAGTTAGAGCATTCCAAGCGATGAAAAAAGAAGATACTACTCAAAGAATATTATTAGACGGATTAACTGAAGAACAAATTTTAACAGTAAATAAATTTACAAAGATAATATCTGAAAACGATGAAGCTTCATTTAGAATTAAAGATGGAAAAGTTATCGTTCAAAAAATGATATGAACTACGAGTTTTGGAAAAAAACAGGACAAATAAAGCCATTTAAAACAGTGGAAGAAATGGAAAAATATGAGGAAGATTTATGCAAACTTCCATCATTAAGTTCATTTGCTAATACAGCTCTCACAAAATCAAAAATAAAAAAGGGTGTTAATATTTTATCAGAGAAATTTGATAGTTTTACAGAATACGCTTTTGTAACTTATATGAGGTCAGTTATGCATTATGTTGTTGAAAGAAATATGAAACAACAATTTCTAAATTATGTTGATCAAAATGGAAAGCTTTGTAAGTTTTATCCTGACTTTGTAGTAAATGGCGTTTTATCAGAAGTTAAAGGACGACTCAATGCAAAAGATCAATGTAAATTAGATCAACATCCTCAAGTTCAATGGTATTTTCAAGATGACGTTAACAAAATGATGGGAGAAATGGATAAATTGATTCCTCATTGGCGAGCTGACTTTATTCAAACGAATTAGTTAATATAAAATAAGGAGATAAAATATGTCAGAAATGAAATTTAGTGATTGGTATATCGTCAATTCACCAAAAGTATTAGCAGATGTGTATGGACAAGATACTATCGTAAATTATATTAAATCAAAACAGAAGAGCAGAGAATTTGATAAATCAACATTTTTAATGGGAAGATTTGGAAGCGGGAAAACAGTTCTTGCTAAAATAATGGCTAAGTCAATAGCATGTCGTAATATAAATGCTAATGGCGAACCTTGTGAAAATTGTCCAACTTGTAATGCTGTAAATAATGAAACTTATGACAGAGATATTATTTACTTAAATGGTGAACAAATGAGCGCCGCTGATGTTGATAATATTTTAGATAAATCATTCGTAACTCCTGCAATAAGAGATGCGGCGAAAGTATTCATCGTTGATGAAACTCAAGGATTAAGCTCAGCTGCTATACAGAAATTTTTATCTGCAACACAATCACCAAAATCTGGATTCTTTTTTATATTTACAGCGATGAGTAAACTTGCCGGTAAAAATCCAGGGGCCCTTCAATCTAGATGTAAAAATTGGAAAATGAAAGAGCCAAAAAATGAAGAAATATATCTTTATTTAGGTTCTATTTGCACTAAAAAGAAATTACAATGCACTAAAGAATTTTTAACTGAAGGATTAAAGTTCATTGCTGAAAATAGTGAAAGCAGTTATCGAAAAGCAATACAAATGCTTGAACAATGTTATGAAGGTAAAATATTTACTATAAAAGAAATTAAAGAAACTTTTGCGATTGAATCATATGAAGACGCGGCGGCAGTTTTATCTGATATATCTCATGGTAAAATAACTGAAGGCGTATTTAACGTAATAATGGGAAATGATTATCAAGATAAGTTTGGATTATTGCTCAAAATTATTGGAGACGCTTCAACATTCAGAACTTTTGGATTTAAGTTTATTGATGATGCTGAAAAATGGAAATGGAAATTACCTGCTGAAATAGCTGCCGGACAATATTTTGATGGTATGGCTAACGCATTTTTAGAATTAGCAGATAAAGCTTATTTAAAACGAGGTGAATACCAACTTGTTATTTCTAATTTATTATATAATATCACTAAATATACTCCGCCTGGAATTACGATTAAAAGTGACTCGATTGAAATAGACGCGACTGCTGTAATTCCGGGAAAAGTAGTTAGGAGAAAACAAGCTTGAACATATATAAAGAATTAGCACATCAAGCATCTCTGAATGTTCTGATTGCAGGGTCAAGAAGTTTTGGCGATTATGATTTTCTTTGTGAGAATGTAGAAAAAATATTACAAGAAATGTGCCGCACACCGAATTTAGTTGGGCCGGATGAAACGATATATGATGATGCTCCTTGGTATAAAGATGGAAAATTTTTAATTAAAAATATTTGTGGTCTGGCAGAGGGAGCTGACCAATTAGGCGGGCGATGGGCTAAAGAAAATGGATATAATGTAATAGAGTTTCCTGCTGATTGGGGTAAATGGGGAAGAAGTGCGGGGCATATCCGCAATGCTGAAATGGTTAATTTTATAAAAGAATATCCACATAAAGTTGCGATATTTTTCTGGGATGGAGAAAGTAAGGGAACTAATGGTTGTATAGAATTATGCAAAAAACATGGAATACCACATCATGTCATACTTTTTGATAAATCTTAAAACTAAAATAAAAGAATTTCTTTTTCAGTGGAAAATACAAAGACAAATAGACAAAACTACAAGATATATAAATAAATGTGAAAGAATGATTATTAAAGGAAAATATGGAATATAAACCAAATAAAACGATGTATATTACTAATCATCGTAAACCAGATGAAGAAAGAATAGAGTTTGATTTTTACGCGACACATCCAGATTCAGTTACTACATTTTTACAGCATGGTTTTGCGATTAAAAATTTAAATTTCCAAAATTCTAAACAACTAGTTATGTGGGAACCTGCTTGCGGAAAAGGAAATATTTCTAAAGTATGTGAAGAATTTGGTTACAAAATATTTTCAACCGATTTAATTGACAGAGGATATGGAACGGGCAATGTTGATTTTCTAAAAAGTGATTTAATTGACCCTCATGTGAATTGCATTATAACAAATCCCCCATTCAAACAATCAGAACAATTTATTAGACACGGATTAAAAATACTTCCTAGGGGAAGTTATCTCTGTTTATTTTTAAAGCTTACTTATTTAGAAGGAAAAAAGAGATATAGTTTATTTAAACAATTTCCGCCTCAAAATATTTGGCTACATCCATCAAGACAAGGATGTTCACCAGGCGGGGAAGATAATTTTAAAAATGGTGGAAGCGTAGCTTACTGCTGGATTATTTGGGAAAAAGGTTGGCAGGGAATTACTTCATTTGGTTGGCTGCCACCGAATTCATAGGAGATAATATGAGACTTTGGCATTATTTGCTTATTCCCAAATTAGATAATAAACGACTTGTTAAACAGCATAGTGAATGTTGTTCTTTTAGACGAACTTTATATAAGAAAGGAAATTATCCTGGTTGTAAAAAAGATACTGATATTGGAGAAATACATTGGTATCATTATGAAATTATGAAAGAAATGAGAAATAGAGGATTTAAGTATGACCAAAAATGGCATCATCCTTGTTATAGAGGAGTTGATATGGATGAATTTGATACTGTATCAATGGCTGTAACAGTTAAATGCCACGATGATGAATATTTAAGTTCTTGTTTAGAAACTTTGAGATCAAAAGGAGTGACTATTTAATATGCACAAACAAAGTATACCAATTGACAGTAAATTGGACAATTTAAAAGAAAATGATAAAATTTACATCGTTGAATTTGAAATGAGTGATAAACCTCAATTTATTTTCAAAGAGTTTTTATTTAAAAGTTATTTAGATAAAACTATTCACATAGAAGGAATTGAAGCAGATGAAGATTCTATTTTGGCCGAATTAAGAGATGAGAAATTTCCTGATAAGCCTTTAAAAACAGATATTAGTCGAGGATTCTTTCTATCTAAAAAAGAAGCTGCTGATGAGTTCTATGATTCTATTGTAGAATTAAGCGCGGCGGTGTTACTTGCGCATACAAAATTTACTAACGAAAGTTAATTTAACTATATGTTACAATATACAGATTGGGAATCTTTAACAAAGTTATCTATTTGTAATAAATGGAAAGCATTAGAAAGAACTTTACAGCTCAAATATTTAAATGATAGTTTAAATAAATATTATGGCAAATTATTTGTAGAGCTTCACTGTTCAAATCCAAATGAGATTAGAAAAATTATTCCTACAAAAGTAGCATCTCATAAAAGCACGGATCATATTTATGGACATATTACTGTTGGTAAAAATGTGACTCCAATTAGATTATCAACTTGTTTAGATATAAATAATAGTATACAATTTCCAATTGAAGAAAAACAATATTTTTATAGAGGAAATCATATTTTCTTCACTTGTGGTGATATGTTTCTTATGATAGACTGTCGCAGACTTTGTCATCATTTAGATAATGGAAATATTCCTTTTATTAAAACTAAACTTAAAAATTATGAAATATTCATTTCTGATTTATTTAAGTTAAATGATATTGTAAACTATTTTGGAATTATTGATTTTACTAATTTTGATGTTATACTTTATAGTCATAGTGGACAACTTAAAACTAATATAAAAAATATTCAATTAAATCCAACATTTCTCAAATGCTCAATAAGGGGTTGTATTACTGCAGCTAAACCAAAATATGTAGCTGCTCGTATAGAAAATTCTGACTCTATTACTCATTTTGAATATCATCTTGTAATGACTAGGATTGATTTAGTAAATGAATTTAAAAATTATAAAGCACCTAGAAGCCCACAAAGTATGGGAAATTATGCCAGAATAAATACAGATAATTATTTAAAAGAAAAAGCTGATTATAAAATGCTTATTAAAAAAGGGCCTGGTGTTTCTTATATTATATTAAAATATGATCAAATAAATGATATTCATGCAGTTAGAAAATATTGCCAATTATTTCTAAAAAATAAACCAAAACCAAAATACTATTCACTTCACTGGGCTGTTAAAAAATCATATTTTTGTAAATCAACAGAAGAATATTTATATTACAAGAAACTTTTAATAGAATGCCACGGACTTAAAGATAAATATAGCGAAGAAGATATTGAGATGTTTAAGTGTTATCAAATAAAAAAGTTCAAATATAAAAAGAACGGGAATTATAATTATTATGATAAAACTTAATTATGAAGACGAACAGATTTTAATTCAAGCTTCAGGACAAAATTTTATGGATCAAATAGAATCTATAAAAGGATTAGGATCTAGATATGACGCAAAAAGAAAAATTTGGTCAATCGGCGTAAGTAAGTATAAAAAAGTATTAGAAGAATTGAGCATTTGGAAAATAGACATATCCGAATGGGACAAAATAGAAATAAATAAATATTTTTCTGGATTAGAACAATTAAAAATTATAAAAGAACGATCAAAAATTAGAAAATATAATCCAGAATTATTATTAATGCAGCCTCTTAAAGATTTTCAGCTAATTGATACAAGTATTGCAATGAATAGAAATCGTTATCTTTTTGCTTGGTCAACTGGATTGGGAAAATCTTGGGCATTATCGACAGTATATCAACATCTTAAACATGCTGGTGAAGTAAATAAAGCAATTATTTTAACGTCGTCAATTGGCACATTAAATCTTGGAAATGAATTAAAGAAATTTATACCAAATTATGATGCGTCTCGCACACTCGTAATTGGATCTATAACGCAATTAAAAGACAGACTTATATTCAAAGATGAATACGATATCATAATTATGGGTTATGATAGTTTCAGAGCCATTGGAGACGCATACGATAAGAACCTTTACAACCGAAAAAAGAAAGTTAAATATAGAAAATCACCTCTTCCATTAGAAGAATGGTTTGGAGATAAAAAGGGAATTATATTTTTAGATGAATGTCACTTATTAGGAAGTCCTAATTCTTTAAGATCAAAATTCTTAAATATGAATTTACATTTTTTTGAATATTTATATCAATTTAGCGCAACGCCTTCTGACAAAGAAGAAAAGATGTACATGATACTTAAAGTATTAGATAAAAAACTTGTCAATGGCGAAGATTATCTTGGATGGTGTGAACAATTTTGTGAATTAGGAAATCGTTGGAGTAAATATGGTATTAACAAAGAAACTTGGAATCATCAAAAATGGGCTGAGTTGCAAGATGTATTATATAAAGATTATGCAGTAAAAAGAGGAAAAGAATTACTTAATCTTCCTACTGCTTATGATGTTCCGCTTATTAAACTTCCAATGTCTAAATCTCATAGAGAAATATATGAAGCTTTTTCTTATGAAGTTATAAATGATGTTAAAAATAGAAATAGTCAAAATCATGCTGGATTAGTAGCCAATCTTACTAATATGTTTTCTTATTTGCAATTGGCGGTTGATAATCCATTATGTCTTTTAACTACACCGTCATTTGAAAAATTTCCATTTGAATTACAAGATAAAATTAGAAAGTTTAATTTTGAAAAAGACTTTGAAAAATTAAAAGCATTAGATTTAATAATAGAGGAGGAATGTGTTGAACTTGGAAATAAAATTATTATATCATACCATCATCCCAAGACACTTGAATGTCTTAAAGCACACCTTAAAAAAGGATATCACGTATTATCAGCTGATGTCCCAAAAGATCAACGTTTTAAAGTTATTGAAGATTTTAAATTAAGTGATGATAAAATATTACTTGCCTCAATAAATATTGCCAATACTTCATTTACTTTAACAGAATGCAAAGCTGCTGTATTATTTGAAAGATGTTGGATGTATATTATATATGAGCAATTCAGAGGACGTATATATAGAATTGGACAAGAAGATGAGGTTAGGTATTACAACATGGTCTATGATTATAGTATTGATAATTTACAATTAAGAGCTTTAGAAACTAAAGGACTCGTAATGGAAAACTTAATTAAGAAAAATACATTATCTCAAGACGAATGGAAAATGATATTTAATGCTAATGAAGACAATCTAGACTTTTTAACTAATTAATATGATTGGAATTTATAAAATAACGAATAAAATAAACAATAAATTTTATATTGGAAGAGCTTATGATTTAGAACAAAGATGGATAAAACATCAAAAATATTTGGGTCATGGCGCGCCATATTTACATCGTGCTATATTAAAATATGGAATAGAAAATTTTAAGTTTGAAATAATTGAGGAGTGTTCTTTAGAAGAATTAAGAGACAAAGAAGAGTTTTGGATTAAAAAATTAAACTCAAGAAAATTAGGTTATAATATTACAAAAGGTGGTAGAGGTGGTGGAGATTATTGGTTTTATAGAACAGAAGAAGAAAATAACTTAACAAGAAAAAAATTAAGTGAAATAAATAAAGGAAGAATTCATAGTGAACGAACCAGAAAAAATATGAGTGAAGCTCATAAAGGTAAACCAACTTGGAATAAAGGAAAAACTAATATTTATAGTGAAGAATCATTAAAAATTATGAGTGAAAAAAAGAAAAATAATAAAAATTTATTAGGAAAAAAACATTCAGAAGAAACTAAAAAAAAGATTGGTGATAAAAATAGAGGAAAAACTCATAAAGTTTCCGGCGCCGCAAGAAAAAAAATAAGTGAAGCTCGTAAAGATAAAAAACTGTCTAAAGAAACAAAAGAAAAATGTGCTGTTAATAAAGGTAAGCAATGTTATACTAATGGACTTATAAATAAAATGGATTTTAAATGTCCTGATGGCTTTTGGTTAGGAAGAATAAAGGTTAATCTAAAATAATGAGTATAGAATTATTATTTGCAATATGCGTAATGACATTAAGCGGAATTGTGGCTACGAACTTATGGATTATTAAAAGTCTAAAACAGATGAAAAAAGATTCAGAAGAATTAAAAAAATATTATCAGCCAATTATTAAAGAAAAACAACTCGATCCTTTTATTCAAGATTTAGTAGATTACACTTTTAAGAAAGGAATACTTTGTTCTATAAGACCAGGTAGAAGTGGAAGAATGTTCTTATTTCATGCTGAAGAAGATAAAGAATTCGTTATTAGTGAAGTATTTACTACTACATTGGCAAGAGGTTCAGCTGGCTATAAAACATTATTAAAAGAAATTACTGATAAAGTTGACAGTTTTATAGAAAACAAAAAACATATAGTAGAAAAAATGGAGAAGGAAAAAGAGAATGCTACAAATAAATAATATAAATTATGGATTAATTCCATTTGGACCAGCAAATGGTCAGCCTGCAATTCAAATTGATATAACTGAAACAGAAGGCGATTGGGAAAAAGGAAAACTTTTTAGTGACTTTAAAAATATGATTGAAGACAAAGGATTAAATCAAGAATATATAACTGCTATAAATGGTTCATTAAAAAACTTTTTAGTATTTAATGGTGGTTACATCGAAAAAGAAAATAATTATAATGAATGGGATGATTTCCATATCGCATTATCAAAAGATTCGGTTCATACGCAAACTTCATTGAAATTAACTCCCGATAAACTTAAACCACCATTTTGTATTTGGGTTGGACATCCTACATGGTTTACAGGTAAAAATAATTTTTATCAATATTTTAACTGTGCATACGCAATTGTTAGAAACGGTAATTATGCGCAACTTGCTTTACAAGAAATAATAAATCATCAATTTTCCACTGTATGTATATTATCAGAAGTTTATAAAAAGATTATAAAAGAACTTCTTGGAAAGTTTAATTTAGCTCATAAACTTATTGTAGTAAATGATAATAATAATGAAGATAAAATGTTAGAATATTGTTTAGATAGCAAACTAAAATATAATTTTAACAGTAATAGCAAACAATTTTTAAAATTTTAAGGAGTAATAAATGGGAAGAATAAATTCAGAAGAAAGATTATACATTGAACAATGTGTTGGAAATTATAAATTGGTAATTTCATTGAAAGAATATACATCGAGTGTTGGATTAAAAAATTGTGAAATTAAATTTACAAAGCATTCAACTAAAGGATTATTTTATGATGGACCTCATTATATTTGTGAATTAAATGATGTTTTAGAAAGTGAAATAAGTGAAGAATTTAGAAGATGTAAAGAATGGATTGATGCTTATGTAGCAAACAGGAAAAGAGATCCAAAATTCTATAAAACTAAAGAAGTTAAACTTAACTTTATTCAGAAAATTATTAGGTTCTTTAAGAAATTATTTAAAATTGAAGATACTAAAGAAATTTTCAGTGCTAAGACGATGAAAGTGAATCCTAATTCAGTAGAAGAATTAAATAGAAACATGCCTGACGAAGAAGTAAAAGAGAAAAAAGGTGTTTCTCTGGGTAAAGATTGTAAATATGATATTGATGGAGAACCTTGTACTAGACAACAAAGAATTGATTGGCTTTATTCTAAAATAAATAGTGATCCTGAAACATTAGAAAAAATTAAAGAATATGTTGCTAAATATCAAGCTGAATATGACGAACTTACGAAAGATGTTGCAAGTTAATTTAAAATAAAGGAAATAAAATGATATACATATTTGAAGGCCCAGATAATGTCGGAAAAACTACTCAAATAAATAAATTAAAAAAATATTTAGAAATAGAGAAAAGTCAATTAGTTCACATATTGCACTATTCCAACATTAAAGGCAATGATATATTTGAAAGATCAAATCATTATTATAATCAAATGTTTGGTCTAATGAAATTTGCTGCAAATAATAATATAAATTTAATTTTTGATAGAGCCCACGGAGGAGAAACTGTTTATTCTCCAATTTATCGTAATTACTCTGGTGATTATGTTTATGAAATAGAGCAAAATTATAACAGCAAAATAACAGCTAACGCGAAACTTTTCGTATTTATTGATGAGCCAGAAAATTTAATAAACAGGGAAGATGGTAAATCATTCTCAACCGAATATGAAAAGAAAGCTGATGAAATAAATCGCTTTGGTGAGTTTTATAATAAATCAAATATTAAAAATAAATATTTAATAAACATTAATGGATTAGATATTGACCAAGTGTGGGAGAAAATTAAGAATGAAATTTAGTTATAACGCTCAAGTATTATGTGAAGGAGCTTTAATTCCGTTATATAAAAAACTTAAAAGAAATGATACTGTAAATGGTACTGTAGAATTGTTAGACGCTCATTTAAGATTTCATGCAGGTTTTGAAAATACTTTTGATTTGGGAACACATCGACCAGCACAACATAAATATGTAGAAAATGAAAAAAATTGGTATCTTTCAATGAATAGAAATATTAAAGGATTTCCTGGAATTGAAAATAATCCAACTTGGTGTAGAATTGCTACTGAAGATGGGATGGTAAACTCAAATTACGGTTGGTGTGTATTTAGTCCAGAAAATGGTATGAATAAAAAAAATCAAATAAATCCTTGTGATCCAAAAAATTGTTGTAATCCAAATAATGATAATTGTTTATATGACACATCTCAATATGATTTTGCACTTAAACAATTAATAGACAACCCATTAGGAAGACAATCAATAATATATTATTCTCGTCCACAAATGCAATGGGAATATAATGATGGTATTCATGCTAAATCAGATTTTACTTGTACAATAAATACGCAACATTTTATTCGTAAAACAGCTGACACAGATTATTTACATTATATTGTAAATATGAGAAGCAATGACGCAATTTTTGGTTTGCACTGTGGAGATTTCCCGTGGCATATGTATGTGTATAATAAACTATTAAATGATATAAATAAATACAGAAAAAATAATAATCAATCATTAGTGCATGCAGGTGAAATTTTTTGGAATGCAGCTTCACTTCATGTTTATGAAAGACATTATAAATTACTGACTAATATCGCAGAAGAATATTTAGATTGGCAAAAATCAGAAGAAAATGATAGTTAATATCTTTAAATGAGAAGAAGATATATTAAGTTTAGACTCAAAATGCGTTATGCTTGGAGAGGAATTAAGTATGTTTGGAAAACTCAGAAGTCATTTAGATGGCAAATAATAATTGGGATAATTGCAAACTTAATTCTTTGGAATTCAACTGTATTAATTTTAACAGCGTTGATTCTTTCACTAGAAGTATTAAACACTGCAATTGAAAGATTATGCGATTTTGTGCATCCTAAGCTCAATAATGCCATTGGTCTAATAAAAGACATATCAGCGGGAAGCGTATTAGTTTCTTGCATAATTGCTGTTATTTACGGCTTTATATTACTTATTCAAAAAGTGTTAATTTATATTTAAGGAGATAAAATATGTCAACAAAAACGGTTGCTGGTTCCACAACGCCTATTGAGTTATTGGAAACCACTTATGAAATTTTAAAAGAAAAAAAGGTTGCTACTAAACATATGAATTTGGTGGCCTCAGACACCGCTAAAATGCAAAAAATCGAAAAACCTGTTTTAATTAGATGCAAAGATTATTTACATTATAGAGGCGCTGGATGGGAAGGTAATGACCCATTAACTCGACACCCTGATGAGAAATTCCCAGATAGAGTCACTCCTACTATGAGAAAATTTTTACAAATTATTGATGATTTATATGCAGTTGGAAAACAAGATATGTTAGACGTTTATTTTGACGCATTAAAAAATCACGGTGTTGAAATTAAAGTATTAAATAGACAACCTAGAGTAAATGATGTTGATGAAACTTGGGCAGCTGTTGAAAATATGTCAAGTTTCCAAACTACAATCTGTGAACTTGCTGATGAAATAAATTTCGGCGCAACTCAAATTGCTGAAGACATTAATTTCACTCCTAAAAAAGAGTTTAAAGGCGCATTAAGTTTATATGAAAAGAAAGTCGATGAAAAGGATTGCGATGATATGTATCAAGATAAAGTAACTGACCTAAGCATGACTGAACAAGCATGGAATAATATTTACGACGAAAATTTATAAGGAATAAAAATGGCCACAGTTATAAATACTCAAGTAGAGCAAAATTTATGGCTTAAATATTATGAAAAATATTTAAATGGTGAATACAATCTTTCTGCAATAGGGGCAGCTGGAAAAGCAGATGAGATATTAAAAGAATTTAAAGAAAGAAATAAATACGAAGAGAAGGACTGGGATGATTGATTATTACAAAAATAAATTTATAGTATTTGAAGGAGCTGATTCTACAGGTAAAAGTTCTACTTGTGATTTATTTATTAAACACTTAGAAAATAATGGTATAGAAACAGTATGGACATTTCAACCTGGAGATTTAAAACACGGGCCTCTTGCGCCTCTTTTTAGATCTTTATGCAAAGATAAAAGACACAACTTAAGTGATTACGGAAACTTATTCGCATTTTTATTAGACAGAGCTGAATGTGTAGACAAAGTAATTCGCCCAGCTCGCAAAGAAGGTAAAACAGTAGTATGTGATCGTTACACTTATTCTACAGTAGCATATCAATTATATGGAAAAAATCTAATGCAAGATATTACAGACACTTGTGGTCAAAATATTGCGATGGCTTTATTAGAATGGTTTAAAAATCCATATACAGACGTAAAACCAGATATAGTTTATTATTTTCCAGAAAAAGTTGGAAATAGATCTGAAGATTCAAATGATATTTTTGAAAATTTTGGAAATGGATTTATGGACAGAGCAAGACAAGCTTATGAATTAATGTCAGTAAAAGAAGATTGGAAAGTAGTCGTTCCTGGAACTGACGCAAAAAGCACATTAGATAATTTATTAAAGTTAGCAATATGAAAGTAAATGATATTTATTGGCATTATAATAGAACAGGCTCAGTAATGTGGGGCATGAAACAATTTACTATTATTAAAATAGGAAAGGGTTGTATGTGCCCTTCGGGTGAGTATGTTGAATGTGAAAGTTTAGATAATAACGGCCATAAATATAAAAAACATATAGAGTTAACTACATTTAAAAAACGATATTTTACAACTGAAAAAGAAGCTTGGATAGATTATAAACAAATATTATATAAAAATATTGATCAATATAGAAAAACTTCTAACAGGCTTTATAATGAAATAAGAAAAATAAATGAAATTGTTAAGGAGATGAAATGAGAATAATCGTAACTGGCGGGGCTGGATATATTGGCACTCATCTTATTGAAGAATTATTAAAAAGAAATTATCAAGTTTTATGTGTAGATAATCTTTCTAATAGTTCAGCCAAAAAAATTAAAAGATTTTTAAATCATGAAAATTTTTCTTTTCTTAAAAAGCATTGTTGCTCGTTAGATAAGAAAGACACTATATTTGACGGAGTGGACGCAATATTTCATTTAGCGTCAAATTGTGACCCAGAAAAATCTGTTGAGAAAGGTCCTGATTACGATTTAAGCAATACATTTTTATCTACATTTCATATGTTAGAAATAGCAAGAATGCATAAAATAAAAGACTTTATATTTGCGTCATCATCTACTATTTATGGAGACGCTAATGTAAAGTTAACAGAAAATTATGGCCCTTGTATTCCAGTTTCTCATTATGGAGCGGGAAAATTAGCTTCAGAAGCTTTTATAAATTCATACGCTGAAAATTTCGATATGAGAACTTATATTATTAGATTTCCAAATGTGTGCGGCAATAAAATGACTCATGGAGTTATAACTAATTTAATTAAACAGATGAAGGATAAATCTGAAAAATTAAAAATATACGGAACTGGAGTTCAAAGTAAGCCATATATTCACGTTAATGAACTTATTGAAGCAATAATGTTTATTTGGTTTAATTCTGCTAGAAGAAAAAATATTTATAATGTTGGGCCTGAAACACAAACAATGTTAATTGACATAGCCAAATGGGTTATGCAAGAATATAAGGAGGTTGATATAGAATATGTGCCAACTTATGTTGGAGATATTTCTAAATACGAATTTAATATTGAAAAATTAAGAAAATTAGGTTTTAACGTGAAATTATCGTCGGATGACGCTGTGAGGCGAGCTATTAAAGAAAATCTATAAGGAGATTTATTATGAAATTTAAACTTGGAGACTTGGAAACAAGCATGGAAACTATAATTGATTTATTTGAAAAAGCAGTTGGCACTACTAACTTAACTAAAACAGAAAGCAAAGATTTGGCAGTTATTCTCAAAAAACTATGGGAGGACAATAAAATGATATATGGTTCAGAAGGAGATTATGTCCGCCTTTGAGCAAGTAATCATTTGTTGTTTAGCAGTTAGCTTTTCTCTTTTTATAGTATCTCATATAATAACAGTTATTTATAAAAATAGACATCGGTTTAGATACGAGCCAAAACTTGAATCTAAACCGATTGTTAAAAAAGAGCCAGTCAAACTAATTGAAAAGAAGAAAGAAATAGAGTTTACTATCCCAGATGCAGATTTCAGCTTTGATACTGGAAAGATTGATACAGACTTTTTAGATGTTCCTTGTAGTCAATGGGAAAGTGATTTATTTGATGATTAAGTTAATTTATATTTTATGAGTAAAGATTATCCGTTAACTCAAGATGAGATTGAAGCGATGTTAGCTCCTCCCGATGAAAATTATAGACCAACTGTCGCTGCTTTTTGTGATGATGACGACTTAATTGGTGATCCTGACCCTCAAAAATCATTAGTAAATGCAATGCGCAAATTTGGTGATGGAGTACAATCATCAGAAAAAAGAGTTAAAATATTTATTGACACTGTAGAAAAAAGTATGGATTTAGCTGTTGAGTTAGAAAAAACTTTAAAAGACGTTGATGAACAAATAAGATCAGCCAATCATAAACAAAATTTCCCAGAGTCAGTTAATGTATATAATACAGAAATAAATCATATAGTAAAAACATTACCACATCTTGTAATAAGAGGGTATGAAATATTAAAAAATTATAGAGAGGAAAAATGAAAACACTAATTGCGATTCTCGCAGGCGGCGCAGATAAGCGCTGTAAGTATGACAAAGACGAAAAATATAAAAACGTCTTTTGGTCAAACTCAAAGCAGGACGTTATCGCATTTACTGACAGAAATGAACATCCAAATTGGAATCCAAAAAATTTCTCAGTAGAGCACAACGGAATGCCTTACACGGACACTCAATCAAACATGGCTTCGTTAAAAAATTATGTATTAGATTGGGCTGAAAAAAATGGTTACAATAAATTATGGATGTTTGATGAGAATATTTCTCGTCTCTGTAAATATGGACCATATAGTAAAGATGATTTTGCTAAAAATTTAACTGTACCTTATATCAGATGGCCTGAACTTCCAGAAATAGAACACGCTTACGGCGGATTAGCTGGAAGTAATTTTATCAAAAATCGTATTCATCGTGACGCAAAATATTGCCACATGTCTCCAATTTCTATTCACTATTGGGACCTCGATAAAATGAAAGCAATAACTGGCGGAAAAATAATTCATCATACAACTAATGAAATGATGTGGGAAGATTATGATTACTTTTTAGAATTAATGAAATATGGAATTCGTCCGATGACGTTCATTGAATATGCTGCTCAAAAAGCGAATAGTCAAGATGCAAGAGTAAAAGCTAAAGGAAAACAAGCCGCATTTTTCTCCACTGGAGATTTAAAAACTACAATGTTGGGTTTTAATCTCTATAAAAAATGGGGAATTGGAAATGTAATGGCAATTCGTAAAATAAATATGGTTGATATCTGTATTAGACGAGGACACTCAAAATTACAGCCAGTTACTTATAGATGGAGACATGACTCATTAGACAATTTCTTACAAGATATATTGGAAGAAAAAGACACTAATTTTGCCAGAGATTCTCAAAAAGCGTCTCGTGAGGAATATGAGTGGGTTAATCTAATTCAGAACGCTACACCAAAAGCATTTAAATTCGGAGTATAAAATGAAACATACAGTATTAGAAAAATTAAGAAATCAATTAGGCTGGAATAAAGACGATTTTATTAAAGAAATCGGACTAACTGGAAAAGATTATGAGTTATTTACACACAATTCAGAAATGTTGCCGGCACAAACAGTATTAAAAATTAAAACTTTAATGCTCGAAGAAGAATCAAAAAACTTAGAAGAATATTATAATAAATTTGCAAATGAAAAATCAGAAATATTCACTTCAAATAAAATATTCGCGCATTGTGATAAATTAAAAGATTATTTAGATCCATCATCTAAACATAATGTTGGACCAATCACCGTAGAACTTCATCCATCAACTCACTGTAATCATGCTTGTCCTGGGTGTGTATATTCTATTAAAGAATTATCAACTGGACAAAAACATAATTTTGATATGAATTTATTACCACAACTTATTAAAGACATGAAAAAATTAGGAGTTAAAGGAGTTAACTTATCTGGCGGAGGAGAACCTTTATGTCATCCAAAATGCAATGAAATAATTAAAGATTTATCAAAAGAGTTTGATGTTGGTTTAATTACTAATGGAGCATTATTCAGTCCATCATCTGTAATTGGTGAGCTTCAATGGATTAGATTTTCAATGGATGCTGGAAGTGATGAAGTATATAAACAGACACATGGTCATGTAGCTAATTTTGAAAAAACAGTAAGCGTTATTACTGATACTATTAAATATAGAAATGATAATAAATTAAAAACTACAATCGGTGTTTCTTATTTGTTAACTCCAGATAACTATCTTGATGTAATTCCGGCTATAAATATATTTAAGAAAATTGGTATTGATTATATTCAAATTAAACCTATCGTATTATTCCCAGAAGACAGATTAAATCTTTCTTATATTTTTTGGGAAAAAGAAATATTTAACTTATTGTCTAATGTATCTTCATATTCAACTGACACTTTTAAAGTGCACACTATTTCTTACAAGTTTAATGAGCTTATTAAATATGAAAAAACTGGTATTCCATTTAAGAAATGTTATGGACATGCTTTATTTCCAACGATCACTTCTGATGGAGCAGTGCTAACTTGTTGTTTCAAATTAAATGATTATCTTAATGGGTCTGATTCCGGTTTTTATGGTAAAATTGACAAAAATAATAGTTTGTTGGCTATTTGGAATTCACGTTATCGTTTTGAACAAGGCGAAAAAGTAAATCCAAGATTTTGTCCTATCAACTGTAAAATCGCTGAGACCAATAAAATATTGATGGCATTAGAGGAAACGAAAATAATGCACTCATCATTTATAAATTAGGAGATATAATGAAATCACATTTAGATTATATTAAATTGGGTGAAAAACCATTATATCCAATATGCGTGCCATCACATAGAGATCCATCTACTGGACATACTTTTAAGCATCTTAAAAATGCAAATATAAAATACGCATACATTCATATTGATGATACTGATAATGTTGAAGAGTATCAAAAACTTCCGTATAATGTATGTGTTAAACCTAAAAGAACTATCGCTGAAAAAAGATTTGATATGGTAGAATTTCATGCTAGTCTTGGGCACGATTGGTGTTGGTTTATTGATGATGACTATCTTAAATTTGTAACAAAAGATATGAATAATAAATTAATGGAATTAAATATCGGTGAATTTTTTGCCACAGCGGAACAATTTATTGATATAGAAAAAGATTGGTTTTGTAAGTTTCCAGTCCCAGGATTTCTTAGATTTTTTGGAAAAGGAAAAAAATATGAGTGGACTGAAGACACCATTCCATATATGACAAGTTCTAAAACTAATTGGGCTGGTTGTTACGGCATAAATATAAAATTAATGACTAAACATGGAATTAATTTTGACAGAGCATGCCCGCATGGTTGTGGAGAAGATACTGAAATAATTTGTCACTTTATTAAAAAGGGATTAAAAGGAAAAACTATTAAGATTATATCAGCTGAATATGACGATGATAAATCTAAATCAGTTTGTTGGCCTGAAGATAAAATTCAACGTCAAAAAGACGTTTATATTTACTTAAAAAACAAATATCCTGATTTAATTTATTGGGATAATGGAAAAGGAAAAAATCCAGGAAGAGCTGTATTTAATAAAACAGATACAGAATATCCAGAATGGTATACAAAAGATAACACTTTTAAATTTGGGAGCATTAAATGAATTTAGAAATAGATAAAAAAACGGGTATGCATTATCGTCCAGATACAATGGATATGTTTGTAATTAAAGAAAAAAAAGAATATCAACAAATATTTAATAATTGTGCGGGACATACTATACTTGATGTAGGCGCTAATATTGGAATGTTTGCAGTAAATGCGTTAAAATGTGGAGCTGCAAAAGTAGTGTCTTATGAGCCTGAACCAGATAATTTTTCTATATTAAACATGAATGTTAAAGCTGAAAATGGAATAGCAATTTTAAATAATGTCGCTATTACTTCTGAACATGGAGAAATGGATTTTTATGTTTGTGAAGCTAAAAATAAGGGAAGACACACAGCGATTCCTACTCGTGGAAGAAAAATTATAAAAGTGCCAACAGTTCCATTTTATGATGAGGTTACTAGATATAATCCAACGATAATTAAATGTGATACAGAAGGCGGAGAATATAGTATTGATTGGACTAAACTTCCAAAAACTGTAGAATATCTCGCAATGGAAATACATCGTAATAAAGGATATGAAGAAAAAGCTGATGAACTCGTAAAATGGTTTGAAGATGAATTTGATATACTTTACACTTTAGACACTAAACACTTTGGTGAAATAAATGCACACGTCCGGGTTGGAAAACGCAAGAACTAAATATTATGGCAAAAATAAGAGAAGCAGTTAACGCTAATGTTGACTTAAATAAACACATTCCTTGGAGAAACTTTTTTATTATCGGCTTATTATTAGCGATGGTTACATTTTGTGCACTACTATTTTTTGGACCGAAAACGATTGAACCTGAAGTAAAAATAGAATATGAATATATTCAACAAGATTTAACGGGAACGAGAGCAATTTCTAATTTAGGCAACAGTTATATCTATACAAAATGTTACTGGGAAATAATCAGTGAAAGAAGAGGAAGACCTAGGCAAGACGACGGTATATTGCTTGTTGATTTAGAAGGCAATTTATATAAACTTGAAGAAGATGATATCATTCCAATAAACGAAAAACTTATTAGACATGAATAATTTCGAGATTTGGTATTCCTAATTTTTTAGCATAACTAATATTATTTACATCATCATCCAGAAAGACACAATGTTCATATAAATCTGAAATAATTTTAAGAACTTCTGCTTTTCTTTCTGGATGCGTTAGCCCATCAAATACTTCACAATATTTTTCATCTGAAATTGCGTATGATAATCCCTTTTTATATCTATCACCAAGTTCTTTTATATCATCTTCACTATGCCATTTCATAAAAGACCCCATCACGTCTTTAATAACGTCTTCACAAGATCGGGCTGTCAAAAAACAGAAATCATAACCGTCATCAAGATAATCATCAATTATTCTAAGATTTTTAAGTAAAGGTGTGCCATTTATTATAGAGTTTCTTACTTTTATCGGATCGCTAAACTCGCTTATATCATATTCAATTCCAGGTTTTCCCTTATCTTGGTCTTTAGCAAATTCTTCGGTAGAAAGCCGCAATTCTTTACCGTCTTTATGCTTAATAATGCCAATATCATTTACATTAGAAGATAATATAGTATCATCTATATCACTTATTATGATCCCTTTTCCTTTCATAATAATTAGTCTCTGCTTTAACTAAATAATATGGAAAACGATTTTTTAGAATACGCAAAAGACTTAATGAGCGGTAAACATAGTGGAGTAACAGCAGATGAATTAGCGCCTGACTGTTCCGGAGAATTGGCGCCTGGCATTAAATATGATCCAGATAAAGATACTGAATTAGATAAAATCACTGAAAATATTTTTAGATTAATGGAAGCTAACAAGCCACCTGCTAAAGCATTATCAATGGAATTATATGCTACGTCAACTGATAAACCGACATATGCGGGATATAAAAAATCTGAATGGTTTAATCCAAAAGTAGGGGAAGAAGAATTTAAACGTGGGCTTCAGTGGTTAAAAAATAAAGGAGTAGAGTTTGGCTCAGGCGTTAGAATTCAAGATACTGGCGGCACTGCGTATAGTGATTTAAAAGCTCAAGCAAGTCACGCTAAAGATAAAAAAACTAAACCGGGACCTTATGATGAAGAGTTAGAATCTGAGGAATACACTCCTGACAAGAAATATGCTTCATTTGCAAAAGGATTATCAGCGAAATATGCTACTGCTGACTTAAAACCATCAGCGACTGAAATGTTTCAAGAAGTAAATATGAAACTTAAACAGCTCATTACAAGAAAAACTAAACCTAATTTGCATCTTCTTATTTATGGTGATCCAGGTGTTGGAAAATCATTTGAAGTTGTTGCAGGAATTAAACAATATATAGATGGGTCGGGAAAAACTTATATGCCAGCTAAAGGCGATACTGGAAAATCGATGTCGGCTCTTGTGCCATTTTTCTATAAATATTCACAAAATTACGTTTTATTATTAGATGATAATGATAAAATGATTATGGATGGAACGGATAACGTTAACTTATTAAAAGGATTTTTAGTAGCTGAAGCATATAAAGAGCCAATTGCAATTAATGTCGACCAAATAGGAAGATTTACGAAAAACTTAAATGCTTTAGAAGACGCGGAAGCTGCTAGACATGATAAAGCTTCTAAAAGTAGAAAAAAGAAAGAAGGTATTTTAATAGAAGTAGATACCCAAGCATTAAGAGAAGAAAATAGATTTATAGTTAAAATGAATGGTGAAATCGTTTCAGATGAATATTTATCTTTAAGAGAATCACAAGAATTACAGAATAAAATTATTCCAACAAAACGAGAAAAATTAGTAGAAAATGAAAATCCATATTCTAGATCACTTCGAGATTTTAGAAGAATCTCAGAGGCTGGACCAGAATCACTTAGAAGTTTCTTAGAAGATGATGATTTAATTGGTGAAGACGAAGATGAAGGAATTGACCCCCGAAGAAAAATGACTCCGAAAGCTTCTGATGAACCATTATATATGCCAGACGGACAAGAAAGCGAAGGTTTTCCAGATCAATTTGTTTTTAACTCATCTGTAATATTTATATCTAACTTAGATTTAAAACAAGTTGATTCAGCTATTTTAGACCGTGTTCAAAATGTTGGTATTAAATTATCATTAGGCCAATATTTAGAAAGATTAGGCAATATTTACATGAAATTAGCTCAAGAGGTTGATGAAGATGGAAATAATATAAATAGTGCCGTAAGGGATTGGGCTAAAAAGTGCGTTTATACAGTTATTGGTGTTTGTTTAGAAGCAAGAAAAGCAAAGCTCCCTCTTTGGGGTTCTGTAATTCAAATTAATAGAAAGTTAACTTTCAGAATGTTTAATGATTTCGTTATGGCATGGGAAGCATATGCAGATAATTTATGTGAAGGAAAATTTGGCAGACCATTAGAAACTATGTTAAGAGATGAAAAGTTGAAAACGCAATTAACAGACGATTTAACAGAACTTATTATTAGAAGAGTAGCTATTCCTTGGATGGCAGCGAGCGCATAGAGGATATTATGAGTAAATTATTTGAACAAATATATAAACGATCATTAAAAGAATGGGATAATGAACCTGAAACTTTTATTTGTGGACAATGTGGTAAAAATATGAATGGTGGAGAAATTTGCGGAACAGATGACTTTAATGATCCTCTTTGTAGAGATTGTGTAAACCCTTCTGGTAAATCTACTAATCAAGACTCAAAAGCTTTTAAGGATGGTCGTGCAGAAGGTATGGACTGTTGTGAACAAGGTTGCAGTGAAGAAGATGTTCGAGAATTTATAGATGAATATGATCCAGAATCAGAAGATTGGGAATATCCAGAAGAATATGAAGAATTTATAGATGGAATTTGGGATGGATATTATGAAAGACAATCTTGGGGAGATGGAGAATAATGAATAAATTATTTGAAAAAGTATTCAGAGAAAGTATAAAAGGCGAAGAAATAAAAGGTTGGCACGTAAGTTTCGAGGGCCCGGGTATGAGGGAAACTAATAACTCATATCAATTTATTTTTAGAGAAAAAGAATCTGACCAACTTTATATGTTTAATTGTTACTTTGAAAGAAATAGAGAAGGTTGTGGGGAAGCTTTTTTCACTAAAATAAGAAGTGATGTTGAACATAAATTTTGTGGCTGGTGCGAAAATCTTATTTATGAAGATGAAGAAGGCTATAAAGAAGGGCTGCATCCTAAATGTGCTGATGAACGAAACAATTACGATGGTGATTAGAAAATCTCTTTAATTAAAAGTTAATCTAACTCTTTATGAGTAAAAAGAAATTAACTTGGGCAATTATACAGCCACTAACTGGCGGAGCTTATTTCGCTGGACATTATGCATTTGGTCAACAACCAGAATGGATATTATCTTATCCTGGATTAGATAAAGAAGTTTTAAGCAAAGACGGTAAATCAATCGGAATGGGAAATGAACGTCATTTTCTAAAATATCTTCAAGATAAAAATATGCTCGCTCCTTATGTGCAATTTAATCACGGGATGTTCGATTTTCCTGAAAATATATCTATAACTAATAATGAAGAGTTTGGAGATCCTAAATTCAAACCACATACTGTTACTTGTGGGAAAGAAATAGATCTAATTTGTTCAGTGCCAGTTTGTTCTGGATTATCAGCTGCAAATACTCAAGCTCACGGCAAAGAAGATGATATGAAAAATAATAACTTGAAGTTTTTATTAGAATACGTATTAAATGTTATTAGACCTAAAGTTTATTTATTTGAAAATGCTCCTGGACTTTATACCCCAAAGGGTAAAGTAGTTAGAGATTATCTAAATCTTATTGCCGAGAAAAATGGTTACTCAGTCACTTATGTTAAAACGGATACAAACCAGCATCATAATATTCAGAGCCGACCTAGAACTTTCGCTATTTTCTGGAAATGGTTAAATGGAAATAAAATGCCGCCGCCTGATATTGGACATGAATATGCGACTAAAACTACTATTACAGATTATTTAGCTGAATGTAAAGGACTAACACAAAACGAAAAGAAACATGAATTAAATGATATAACTAAAAACTTAGAATATAAATTCATTAAAAAGAAATTTGGTAAAAATTGGCGTAAAGAAGTTAAGAATTGGCGTTTCAAATCATTTATTATAGTAAGAGGACTTGCTGACGAGTTTTATGAATTCCATAAAGACGACAAGCTTAAAGCTCATTATGATTATTGTGTGCATAAAAAAGATATTGGAAAAGGATTTTATGATAGGTCATTCTTCAGTTTAAGAAATGAAAAAATGCCAACTGTATACCACGGAAATACTTGGTCAGCAATACATCCTACAGAAGACAGATGCTTAACTATGAGAGAATATAGTCACTTAATGGGTATGCCTCATGACTGGGAATATTTGCATAATACTTGCTCTTTCTCTTCCGTTATTGGGCAAAACGTTCCGGTAAAAACTTTTGAGCATTGGATCAGAGAATGTAAAACTGTTTTAGAAGATTGGAATAAAAATAGAGTAAAACATCCACTTGGATTATTACAAAATAATGTTTATTTCTTTGATAATGTTAAACCGAGACTATCACATTATGAAACTAAATAAATATGGAACAAAAAGTTCAGGCTAACCCAGTTGGATTAGAAGCACCTAAGCCATTACAAACGGCAGAAGAATTTTTAAATCAATTCGTTTTTCTCGTATATTATGTTAACCCAGTAAAAGATTCCGTTAGACTTGTTTTAGATGATGGTAGTATTAAATTATTTCTCAAACGAGATAAATTCCAAGGTTTAATAGAAAAAATTATTAATGAGACTTTAGAAAAAGAAAGACAATATACGTTATTTAGAATTAAAGAATCACTTAGAGTCTATGGTGGACTTTTTTATTATGACAGAAAAAATAATGAGTTTAGACAATTAAGCGACACTTATGATATTGAAAAAATTACTCCACAAGAATTATTATCAGAATCAAGAAAATCGCTCGTAAAAGAAACTTTATTGGATAACTTTAAAGACGTAAACAGAGAAGCTAATGAGCATCTTTATAGTAAATTTAATTTCACTCCTATAAAGAAGAAATGGAACAGTTTTACTAATTCTGTTATTACTTCATTTACTTCTAAAAAGAAAAAGAATAGTTTATAACTTTACTATTTATATACTTTTTACTATGAAATTTCTTTCCTTTTTAAAGATTATTTAAAGATGCAAGAATTTGGCTACTAAGCAGTTTTTGAACTTTCTCGTTAATTTGCTTATAATAAATTATGATGAATAAAGAAAAACAAATATGCTTTGATATGGCACATGAAGTTTTAGAAAGATTTTGCAAGCTTAATAAAATTACAATGCCAAAAATTAAAGTAAAAGACGGACCTCATTGCGGTGAGTATTATCGAAAAACTATTTTCGTATATCCAAAAAATTGCAGAGTGCCAACTTTAAATCCAGGTTATTCTTGGTCTTATCCAGGTTACAAAGCAGATAAAACACCTTATGGGGTATTGCTTCACGAGTTCGGACATTATATGTGGGATTGCTATTTTGCCCCAGAATTTCGTAAACTTCCAAAAAATGAGCCAGTTTCAAGTTATGAGCCAAATGCGGATGAACGCTGTGCTGAAACTTTTAAATTATTTTTAGGCAATCCAGACTTGTTAAAAGTTCTTTGTCCAAACCGATATAAATTGATGCTTGCATCTGGACTAAAACCAGTTATCAATTTATCATGGGAAGCTGTTTTAGAAGGTGCTCACCCCAAATATATTGCCGTAATTCGTAAAAAAATATGATTTGAACAAAAATTCATATTATCTTATAATATTATATGAATATGAATAAAGAACAACTACAAGAAAAGTTTAATAGTGATAACTTATGGTTATTCCGTGGTATTCTTGCAATCAATATGCAGCAAACTGCCGATGAGAGAATTCAGGAAAACGTAAAATATCACAACTGTCGTGGTTTCCGTCCAACGGACGCGAAGTTCCTCTGTTCAATCGCAAAATCAATTCTTAAAGGCTGGGGACTTTCTGAAAAGCAACTTTATATTGCTCGTAAGAAAATGCAGAAATATGCAGGTCAGTGTCTCGCTCTCGCAAAAGCCGGAATCAAAGTAGAAAATCTTGGAAAAATAAATGACTCTTTACATTGGACGCTCGTTAAAAACGCGGCGCCTGGTGTAAAAATTGGTATGTCACCAGCGGAAGCGCTCAATCATTTTTACACTCACGAAGCGCCAGGCATTGCTCGCAAAGCTGATGAATCACTTGCCGAATATCTTAATTCTTTGGATGATTAAAATGACATTTTTAGATTTTTTAATTTGTTATGGAATATCTTTTATAATTGCTTTTACAGCATTCACAATCTGTGTATGGAGAAATTATATATGAGATTTAGTTTAAATAGTAAACAGTCAATTCAATTACAAGAATTTATTGAAAGAAAACTTACAGAAATTGGTTATGACGAAGAGTTTATTGAAGATGCTCTTGAAACAGAATTTGAATTAAGTTTTGATGAAGACGAGGGCTTTTGTTCATTCGCATCAACTAAAGTTGGTGATAAAATTACAAATAAACATTTGAGTATATCGTTCAATGCTTCTTTTGAAGTATTATTTTAAGGGAGAAAATTATGAAAAACAGATCACTGCAAAATTCAAACGGAATCACGTATTATGTGCGTGATGTATTAATCACAAACGATAATGACAGAAATTTTATTTTTGTGCTCGATGTAAAGTGCACGACAGATAACTTTGACACCGAGAAATTCTCACCTGGTGTTGAAGGAACTTGGACAACTATAAATGTGCATGACACATTCGGAATCAGAAATAAAAAGTTCGACCCACAAACTCTTCCTCAGTACGGCACAGGTTACATGAAATGGTTTGGTAACTCCGCTGATACAATTAAACAATCAAGCGACAACGGCAGAAATATTCGTGGCGGGTATTGGTCAAAAACAACTGTCGACCAGAAACATGAAGCGCTCAAACAACTTGATGCAAGGCTGAGTTAATTTAAGATTATGGGATATAATGACATCGAACAAGAACACAAGGGATTCAAATTTACTTTACAAAGAGTCCCATGCGGATTTGTGAATAAATTTAATATTATCATCGAAAACCAAGATAAAATTCAAGTAATGAAATCTGGTCCTTATTCAAGTTTTGAAAAAGCTTTTCATTTTGCAATTCGTTGGATAAATGAAGTTGTATGGAGGATAAGAAAATGACATTAGATATGTATGGTAATGAAACTAAAATTGGAGATTTTGTAATTGTAACTCCTCCTCATTATAGAGATTGTCCATTTATTGGAAAAGCAGTTTCAGTCGGAGAAAAATCTGTAACAGTTGAATATATTTATTCACCATCTAAAACTAAAAAGCGATCAGTAAGATTGGGATTCATTAGAATCTCACCGGAAATGTACAAAGAAATTACTGGCAATGACCCAGAATCTTATATTATATAAAGGATAATATGGACGAATATATTTTTAAGTCAAATATTAAAAAGACTTCTTGAATGTTGAAAAATATATCAGAGAAGGAATGTCGCCAGAAACAGCAGTTGGAAGAATGATGCTCAATGAGATTTCTAATTGCGTTTGGGAACAACATACGAATCATCTTTTTATAGACGAAAAACCTGACACTGCGGAAATTGAAAGAGAACTTATGTATTACGGAATTCATGAAGCGTGGTATAATCCAGAAGACAGTAAATTGCATTTATTATTATCAAGGCCCGGTGTTTTAATTGGAGTTAAAGGATCTAATTTAGATATAATAACGAATCACTTAAAAGCTTGGGCGAAGAAAAATAAGTTAAAGTTCAAAGGAATTAAAATAATTGAAGACAGATATCCAATTAAGGATGATATATTAAGTTCTGTTATTTCTTATGGACAAGTATTATCAGGAGAATATTGATGTATAAGTTATCAGATGAATTAAAAAAAGAATTAGCAATTAGTGTTCAATCTGAACAAGAAATTTATCAGGAGTGGCTAATCAATGGCCGATATTTATTTAATGAAGTAGTAGTGGGGCTTCAAAAAGTAGTTCTTGAAACGATTGAAAATGGTGAAATGAAAAAATCTTGCAAGGAAATTATTCTTCAAAGAATTGAAGATAATCTTCCCGGACAATATCAAGCGATGCATAGAATTGGAAGATTAAAACGATATGAGTATATCCCAGACTTTATGTTTCCGAACGCATATAAAATTAATGCTAATGAATTTTTCAAAGATCCAAATAAAGATATGCTGGCAATAAAAGAAAATTATATTATAAAAGCATGTGAAGATTTTCAATATGCGATATATGTAATGATAACAAAAGTAATGAGGAGATTCGTTGAATCTCATTTAGAAATTTTTAAGGTGGAATAGTATGATTACAATGACAGACAAGATGAAAGAAACTCTAGCAAATGAAGTTGAGAGATTAGTAAAATTTAATTATGAATTTCGTTTACTTCAAGAAAATATCTTCAAAGCATCAGTTAAATTAATTGAAGATGGAACTTGCAGGAAAATACATCGAGAAATTGTAGATAAAGAACTAGAAAAAATCTACGAAATATCAAATGAAACAATTAAACTTATGCTGCAAAAATCAATTAGATTTACTATTGAAACGCATGCTGACGAATTAAAATCAGCTTTAGGAGTAGGTGATGATAACTAGAAGAGGATTTATATCAGTAATACTGATAATCGGAATCGTGATAATGGCAGTAGCAATTTGCTCAACATTATCGGGCTGCACAAGAGGACAAGCAAGAACAGTTAGCACTTGGCAAGGCGGATTGAACAGAGAATGGGCTGTAAATAGCGGAGCAGCGCAAATTGCGGCTTATGAAAGTTTCTTTGATTTATATGCGAATATTATCGCAACAGCTGGAACAATTCAAGACCCATTAAACGGAATGAGTGATTTAGAAATTGGCGGCATGAGAGCTAATCTGAGAACTTGGATTGCACAATATAATACTGACAGTATAAAATTTGAAAGCATGGCTCGATTTAAGGCCGATAACTTACCAACGCGCCTCTCTTTTGATGAGGTGTTATATCAAGCAAGGATGGAAAGATAATGAAGAAAGTAATTGCAGTAATCGCAATCGTGTTAGCATTTTTTATGTTAACAGCACAGAGCTGTATGGAGCCAACAGTAAGTGGCCAACAAGCAAATGTTAGGGCAGTTGAGCGCGCGACTAACTCAGCATCAGAAGTTGTGCCGGTACCTAGAGTTCAGAACTTTCAAGAGCGGCAAGTAATTGCAAGATGGGCAGAAACATTTGATGAAAGAGCAATGACATGTTATATCTATTTATTTATGCATGGAGTGCCAACACCGATTGGTTATTATGTTACTAATGGAAAACCGGCATCATCAAGATCATATTTAACGCCTGGTCATCGAGAATATAGAAGTGGGTCAGAAGGCGCTGTAATTAATGAAGAACTAATGGATATTGATGGCACATACGGTGATAATAATGCAGGCATTCGTTTCTTTACAGCAAGCGGAATTGCAGTAGAATGGACTGGGCCATATTTGTTTAGCAATAGGCCATTACCAATCAACGTACCAAAATGGGGTGAATAAGTTAATATAAAAATATCTGGGCAAAGTTAAATGCGCAGATTATTAAAATAAATTTTAACAGGGTGGCTGATAATAGGTTGGGAGCAACTTACTATTGTTAACCCACTGCTGGCAGGATGGCGGAACTGGCAGACGCAAGGGACTTAAAATCCCTCGCCCGCAAGGGCATACGGGTTCGATTCCCGTTCCTGCTAATATGAATATTATATTTTTTCCATCATTATTAATAATTCCCTCTATATTTCAAATAATTTATTTATTTACAAATATAACTATTTTTCAAATTTTATCTATTATAATTTTATTATTAGCTGCAATTTTATTTATACTAACATATTTAAGAGATTGTAAAAAATTAGCAAAATTAAAACTTGAAGAAAAAAAGACTTTAATAAAAAAATATATAATTGAAAAATTACCATCTTATAAATTTAATAAAGATAAATGGGAAAATGATTATATGGTAATGTTTGATGCAGGTTCAACTACACAAACGAGAGCAGCTATAAGAAAATATGCTACAGGTTATTGTTTTGGAGATGAGGTTCCACATCGACCACATTTAAATACAGTTGCTGTTATGTTTGAAAAATATGGAAAAGAAATGTGGTTTCATTTTCCATTTGATGATTTTGAAATAATTTTTGGAGAGAAAAATGAGTAGATATTCTTATGAAGTTGAGTCATTGAAAAAGGAATGGGACAAAGGTCCGCATTATCATGATCACGGGCCAGACGGTCCATATTTAGCATGGTGGAAACCTGGATGTGAAATTCATTTTGAAAATGATCAACAAAAAGCAATTTGGATGATGTTGCTTGGACAATTATCAGATGGTTACTGGGAAAATAGTAATATTAATTGGATGTTCTGGTATTCATTAACTCCAATTGTTGATGGAACTTTGGGTTGGAAAGTTGACCACAATAATATTCCCAGTGGTGAATGGCCTGTTGATATTAGTTGTCTCGAAGAACATTTATATGATATATTTCAACCAGCAGTCGAGAATTATTTTGATTTAGAATCTTATTCAAATGATCAATTTTATGAAGACTATAAAAAAGTTGAAATATCAATGGGAAAGAGTTTAAGAAAAATTGGATATTTGGAGTAAATTATGTTTGTTGGTGGAAGACTAAAACCTGCGCCACCGCCGGTGCCTCCTCACATGGAAGAATATGGTAGTTATGATAATTACAAATTTCAGACAGCGAAAAATGATAAAGAACGGATAGAATTTCTATTTGAAAAAATTAAAGAACTAGAAAAGAAATTAGAATGCCAATTGTAGATTTTGATTATGATGGAACTAGACGTCCCGTTCCACCACCAGCTCCACCGCAAGTTTTACATTCAGAAGATAAAGATGATTCACTTGTCTGGGACACTGGAAGACAATCAACTGGATGGGATAAACATGAACATCGTAGAATACTGAATGAATTACAGCAAAACAATATACATTTAACAGCTGAATTAGATAAATGTTATAACCACATAGAAAAATTAGAAACAGAATTAAAACATTATAAAAAATTAGACGAATTATTTGATTAGGAGAAAATATGTCAGAAAAAAAGATGTGCTACATTTGTGAGATAGCAAATCTTGAACCAATTGAAGGAAAAGATAGAATTGTTCTCGCTTCGTTCACTAATACAAATTGGCGAGTAATAGTTCAAAAAGACGAATATAAAATTGGAGACAAATGTATTTATTTTGAAACTGAATCTATTTTACCTCTTTGGGAAGAATTCCAATTTCTTGAAAAAAGATGTTTTAGCGTAAAATATAATGGCTACAAAATTAAGACAATGAAAATGGGCGGAGTAATTTCAGAAGGAATTTGTTTTCCAATCAAACCATTTTATGGTCCAGAGGGAAGTAAAATTGGCGTGCCGATGAATGCAGCAGTTGATTCAGATTATACAAAGGCTTTTCAAGTGAGACGTGCTGATGATGAAGTTCCACAAGAGCCAACACCACAAAAATCTTGGATTAAAAACAAAATAAATTGGTTGCTCTGGAAATTATTCCGAATTAAAATTAAGAAACAAGGATTTATATTTGAAGATTTCCCATCATATTTAATTAAAACAGATGAAACTCAAGCACAAAGTATTCCACAATTATTTGATAAAATGAATGGAAAACCAGTTTATGGAACAATGAAACTGGATGGCCAGTCACTTACATTCGCACAATACAAAGGAATGTTTACAATTTCTACTCGTAACAGAACTGTTTATCGCGCACATTTTAGAAAAGCGATGAAATTAATGAATCCAAACACTGCTGAAAAATTCAGAGGCAAAAATAATTTCGCAATGATTGCTGCTCGTTATGATATTCCCACAAGAATCTTTACTAATAATTTAGCTATTCAAGGTGAGTTTTGTGGGCCCGGAATTCAGAAAAATAGAATGGGATTAAAAGATTACGATTTTTTCGCGTTTAATTTATTTGATATCGACAAAAGAGAATATTTTAGTTGGAAAGAACTTATTAGAATTTGTCATATGGAAGGTTATAGAGGAGATTTTATTCCAATAGTTAAACTTATTTATTGGAATACATTTGAATGGAAATCAATTAAAGAATTAGAAGAATACGCGTCTACTTTAGTGTATGATAATGGTACACCCGCTGAGGGAGTAGTAATTCGTTCTTTAGATGATGGGGTTTATATGAGTCAACCTCACAATAAGATGCATGCAATGTGCTCATTAAAAATGATAAATCCTCTTTTTAAAATTCGTTATCAATCAGATGACTAACAGGGAATAATTTGTTTTATATTAGAATAAGTGGCCATTATATAATTCTGTTCTGCTACTTTTATAATAACACTTTTATCATTTAATTCTTTAGAAAATTGTATCGTATTATTTCCAGCGACCTTAAATACGAGTTCAAACCATCCATTATAAGCTTCATGATAAGAGGTCATTTCATCTTTTGTAAAAGATTCTTTATTTCTGGCTTTTTTGAAAAAATATTTTATTAGATTAAGATTTATTACAGATTTATAACGTTGAACAATTAAGTTGAAATCAATTATGTTTGGTTCTTGACCAGGTAAATGCGTGCCGGCAAGTATTTTATGTGCATCATCTTCAGAAATGTTCATTTGTTTAAGTACTGCTATTGGATCAATATTATTGATATTTTGCCGTAATAAGTTGGGATCTATCCCCTTTATGATGCTTTCTACATTTATCATAATAATTAGATTAACTGTGAAGTTTTGAATGTTTATTCTTCATTTCTTATAATATATTATAACAATTTAAGGGAGATTTAATATGGGTTATTTTAAGGAAGAAATTAGAACATTTGAAATGTTGGAAACACAGAGAACAGGTTATTACACCGATAAAATTACGGATGGAGCTGCTCTTGAAACGCTTCGCAATTTAATGAAACAGATGATTGAAAATAAATTGTTTCTCGAAAGGGGAACTTACGGAGATACGAGATTTGACACCTTCTTTATTGCCTACGAAGTCGACGGCGGACACGTCAATGGAATCCACCTGAAAGTCACTACACAGAAGCTTCAAGCAGGCAACAAATATATAACGCTGGAAAGCGCGCCAAGAATAATCAGACTTGAAACTTTCAAAGCAATGGACAAGTAAAGGATCCTCCCTTCCTTTCAAGCCACCAGAAATGGTGGCTTTTTGTTGTTAATTTAATATAATGAACAAAGATATCACTGAGTTTAAATTAGAAGATTATCTGGGAAAATGTTTTCATTATGATAATGTTTTATACTTTGTTGATGATATTCACTGTACCGACTCAGTATGGTCAACTGGTAAAATTCAATATAGATGCACGATTTTTCCAAGAAAACCTGATAAACAATATAAAAATATATGGTCATTTAAGTGTTTTTCATTAGATGAATTACATGATATTTTTGACGCGGAGAGATGGGAATTATTTGATGATTGATAATCATATTGGAAAAATATTTTGGCATGAGCCTCATGATAATTATGTAAAATTCGGTTTGCAACAATATAAATTAATGGGTGAAAAAGATATTCCTTATAAAGGTGGGAGAGATATTCGTTATAGATGCATTTTAGTAGATCAGGATAGTTGGATGTCTTATGGTCCTCCGCTTCAAATTTGGTTAGAAGAAAGCTCATTAAGGTTAATTTTTAATAAAGAAGAATATGAAAGATGGGAGTTATTTGATTAATGGCACATAGTATGGCCGCTGTTGCTAAAAGAAATAAAGACGAATTATACACACCACTAATTTTAGTTAAACCAATAATTAAACATTTACAGATTTGGGCGAAAAAATTTATTATTGAATATAAAAGATTCCCAATAATTCTCTGCCCATTTGATAATGATTATAGTGAATTTGTTATAGAATTTAAATCTTATATTGGTAATATGCAAATGTGGGATATAAAATATGGTCACATAAATGATGGTCAAGATTTCTTCGAACATGATTATGGCGAATGGGACATCTGTATATCTAATCCACCATTCAGTTTGAAAAAAAGAGTCTTTGAACAATTATTTGACACTGGAAAACCTTTTGCGTTAATTATGAATATGATGGCTCTTAATTATGAAGAAATTGGAAGATTATTCTCAGATAATCCAATTCAGATATTATCGTTTGACAGAAGAATTAGTTACGATGGCAATCCAAGTTCTTTTATGAGTTGTTACATATGCAAAGATTTCTTAGAAAAAGATTTAATATTTGAAAAGCTCGCTCATAATAATGCAAAGAAAAATTTCCAGCGAAGCCGGATGACTCTAGGCCGCTATTTGGACCCACCTACTGATGAAATTTTCTATATTAGACCTATTAAGATGAAAGTAAATTGGAGAGGATTATCTAAAAAAAGCCGAAAAACTCTTCAAGTAGATGTCGAACAAGAACTTATAAATGCAGCTAAAGACGAGTTAAGAGTAACTAAATATCAAGAGTTTATAAATGAAAAATATAAACAACAATCCCAGCCTAAAATCACAAATAAAAAGAAGAAAAAATAAATGTCATTTAAATTCGGAATAAACAAGGAGAATGTAATGCCGGAAAAACCTATTAGGAAAGCTGTACAAAAAGTAAATGAAGTTCAGCAAAATATTAGTAAAGCGGGAGGAAAGATGAGGGAAAAACTAAAGTTTATTAAATTGTACGGTGGATGGATTTTATCGGGAATAATTTTATTAGGATTAATTTTAACGATAATATTTTCAGTGAATGCAAGAAATAGAGACAGGGAAGAATATAGAGACACGATCGTTTTAGAGAGAATGAGAATTGAAGACACATTAGCTAAATATGAAAGGTCAATTCAATCAGTGTATGAAAATGAAAGAATGAGAGATTTATACGTTTCATACGGACAAGAAATTATTAGAAATTATTACGTTAGCAACAGAGTCGCACAACAAAGACAAATGACTCCTGCTGAAAAAGTAATATTTTTAGAAGAAATATACAACAAAGCTGCAAGCGGGATTTATCCAAATGCTGGAATGCCAGAAGGATTATTTTTGCCTTTAGCATTCGCATTAGTTGAAACTGGATTTGTCGTTTTTAATTCAGACGGAAGAACTCCAACAACTGGCAGAGACGGTGAAAGATCTGTATTTCAATTTATGGATGGTACGGCTAGAGAAATGTATAGAAGAAATGGCAGGTCATATATTACAGATTGGTGGCGTCATCCTCGAGAATATGTTTGGCTTTGGTTTGAATATTATAGCCGTGTAGAATCTGTTAGATTTCCTACTGATGATTTTGAGAGACATGTAAGATATTCAGCTCTCGCTTATAACGCAGGCGGGGGAAGAAGAGGATTACAATGGGCTTTTGACCAAGGTTGGACAGTTCAACAATATCTTAGAAATTATCCATTAAGACAAGGAAATGAAAATTATCATAATGAAATATGGAACGCATATAGCAGATTCAGAAATGGTTTCGGTGCGATTCCATTAGATTAAAAGTTAATTTAATTATATGATAAAATTGCGAACGCTCAATCTCGAGCATTTTATGAATATCAACAAAGCTCGCTTTGACTTCGAACATAATGTAATAATTATTAGCGGGAAAAGCGGACAAGGAAAGAGCGCCGTTTTGGATGCGATCGCTTTATGTTTATCGTCTAAAAAACGATCATCAACTTACGCTGAATATGTAAAACAAGGCCATGGACATGCTAAAGTAGAATTAAATTGTGATATAAATGGCAAGCCTGTTTTATTTGACTTACAACTTAATTTAATAAGAGGCACTCCATATCAGATGTCATTGCATTATGAGGGAGCTGTTTATCGTAATACTGAAGCTGAAACAGTATTAAAATCATTTGACATTGATTATTATGCTGATATTATTTTCTCCTTACAGTCAGATGATTTTAGAGATATTACACAATTAAGTCCCACCCAACGTTCTCATTATTTACAAAGACTTCTTAATTTTGATTTTCAAAAACAAAAAGACCAAATAAATAAAAATCTCGAAGAATATAAATTACAGTTAAACAAATTAAATACAGATATTGGTGTTAAAGAACATTTTATTAAAAAAGAATTGGATGCTAAAGAAGTTCCAATTAAAATAGATTTAACTGAAGATTTTATCGCTAAACTTCATACGGAGATTTTAGAAAAACAGAAAAAGATATCTGAATATCAAAAAAATCAAGAAAAAATTGCAGAATTAAATAGTGATAATAATTTTATTTCTAATGAGATACTAAAATTAAATATTAAGAAAAATGAAATAAATAATAATATAAATCAAATAAAAGAAAAACGAGAAAAATTAGAAAGAATAGAAGATAAATCTAATAAAGTATCGGAAGAAATAAAAGAATTAGAAAGACAATTAAAAGAAGATTTTATAAAATATGAAGAAAATGTTATCGAACATGAAGAGTATAGAAAAAGACTTATTGATTTAGACAAAGAAATTGACATATTAAAAACTTTTACTGGCGAATATAAAAATTACGCAGTTCTTGAAGAGCAAGAAAAATGTCCTTTATGCGGACAAGATACGAGAGAACATATAAATAAAGAATTTCATGAAGTATTTTTAGATAAAGAAAACAGATTATATGGGCGAGTATTTCCAGGAGAAAACTTCAGAGAAAAAACAGAAAATATGATTGAAGAGTTAAGAACTTTAGAATCAGAAAAATCTAGTTTATTATTAAAAACAGAAATGTTTAGACTTGGAACAGAATCTACTGAAAAGAAAAAGTTCACTATTCAAGCTAAAGTTAAATCTCTTGAAGAAGAAAAAGAAGATCATAAAAAGAGATATATTGAAATAGAAAATACGTTAAATGACACTTTTAATTATGATTTAGATTTAGAAGATATAGAAAATAAATTAAAAGAAAAAAATAAAAAATTAGAAGATATAAAAAATAAAATAAGTTTATTCAAAACAGAAGACATAACTGCAATTTCTAACGAAATTATGGCTACACAAAATGCTATAAATAGTTATTACAATGACATTAAAACGAATAAAGAAATAGAAGAACGAAATGAAAAACGAGAAAAAGACATTGGAAAATATAAAAAAGAAATATTATCATTTCAAGCTGAATCTAAAAATATTAGTTCGCAACAATCTGTTTATGAAGACGCATTATCAATTTTAGACAAAGCCTTGCCAAATTATATGGTAGTTAAAACTTGTTCTTCCTTACAATCAGAGATGAATAATTTTATTCAATCTATATTTCCAACTTATGAAGTGCAGCTTATAAATTCTAAAAAAGGCTGCGAGTTCTTTTATACTAAAGATAATTCTATATTAGAAAGCGGAACTAAAAAGAGAAATAACGCTTGGATAAATTCTAAAATGTCTTCAGGTTTTGAAAAAGCTCTTCTTACTATTGCATTTAAAGTGTCGCTCGCTCAATTATATGGAATAAATATATTTATTGGAGATGAAATAGATGGGGCAGGAGATGATGAAAGTTCTGAAAAATTATTTGAACAGCTTGTAACAAATTCTATTTTTGACCAAATATTTTTAATCAGTCACAAAAAAGCGATATGCCGGCTTATATCAGATATTGTAACTGATAATATAGTTTACACAGCGCATCAAGGACAATTTAGTGTTACAGAATCACTTGAATAAAATTTATTATAAGTTTGAAGAAATTGATATGAATGATGTTGAAAGAAACTTTGGCAATTTCAAAGTATCGGGTTATGATTATCAATTAAAATTAGTGACTTATAATGTTATTGAAATATTAGAACAATTTCAGGGAAGTAATACTGTAATCACAGTAAAAAATTCTTTTACAGGTAAACATTCCAGATTTGTAGAAGGTGCGAGACCTTGTGAATATCATGAAACAGTTTTAGGTGCATTGATTCATTATGAAGAAGAAATTAACGACTGGAGACTTCCAGAAGCAGAAAAACAAGTTAAAAAATATAAAGATAATTTAGAAGAAGCAATAGAAATTGCGACTTTTTTAGAAGGAAAACATGCAATTAATCGAAATTAAAGATAATATTTTTGATTATGCGAGAGAATGTGCCGACTTATGTGTTATTTGCCACATAGTAAACTGTCAAGGAAAAATGGGTTCAGGAGTCGCATTATCATTAAGAATAGAATATCCTGAAGTTTATGATGAGTATGCTAAAATATGCGCTGACGCAAAAAGATCTAAAATTAATTTATTAGGAACTACTTTTGTTTTTCCTCCTTTTGATGATCATGGGGTGACTGTATGTAATATGTTTGCGCAAGATAGATACGGACATGAAAAAAGACATTTAGATTATGAAGCATTTTATAAATGTTTAGAAAGCATAAAAGAAGAATTTAGTCATTCATTATTAACTACACAAATTAAAATTTTATTTCCTAAGAACATTGGTTGTGGAAATGCGGGCGGGAATTGGGAAATAGTATTAACAATGATAAAAGAAGCATTTAAAGACACTGAACTATTTATCGTAATCGTTGAAAAAGAGTTAATTTAAAATTATGGAAATAAAATTACCAAAAGGTTTCGAGTGGGTCGACACATCTGATCCAAACTTTAATAGAGCTCTCGTTTTAGGTCTAAATTCTGATCGAAACTTATTCTGCCAAGGAAGAGCTGGTGCTGGAAAAAGTTTACTTATTAAAATATTATCAACTGCAATTAAGAATACGGTTGTATTATCTACAACCGGCATTACTGCTGTGGAATTAAGCTCGGATAAAATAGCAGCGAAAACTATTCACTCATTTTTTAATCTGCCGCCTTTTCCAATAATCAGAGACGAAGATATAATGATGATGGCTCATAAAAGTAAAGCTGTTCTCAACAAAGCTAATTTAATTATCATTGACGAAGTTTCAATGATGAGTAATAATTTATTTGACAAATTATGCGAGAAAATAATTCAACATAGAGACGATAAAGAAATTCCTCGAATGATTTTATTTGGTGATGTAATGCAGTTGCCTCCAGTTATTCAAAATGATCCTGCTGTTATTCAATATTATAAAGATGAATATAATGGAAATGTAATGTTCTTCAATGGTGAATGGTTTAATCGGTTAGATTTTAAAACAGTGAACTTAAGAAAATCGTATCGTCAAGATGACCAAGATTTTGCTGACAGATTATTAGAAATTGGATTCAAAGATCATACTAATGAAACATTAGAATTTTTTAATAGTAGAATTATGTCTCTTCCTCAATTTGAAAGACAGCATAAACAATATATTTATATGGCTCCGACTAATGGAGTAGTAAATAAAATGAATGACGCATATATGAAAACTTTAACAGGCAAGAGTCAATTATATAAAGCTAGAATGAATAAAAATTATCCAAAAAATAAAATATTATTTGGTGAGGAAGTTTTAATAAGAGAAGGTGCGCAGATAATGTGCCTCATGAATAAATATGACCCTAACCCAGAAAATAGTTATAGCAATGGAATGATTGGCACAGTTTTGGACTTAAACAAAGATGAAGTTATAATGGAATTGCCAAATGGACAAAAGAAAAAAATTGGAAAAACTACTACATATATTTATGAAACAGATGTCAGAAACGGACGAATAGAATATAATCCAATTCATTGGTTCGAACAAATAGACTGTAAAATATGCAAGGCAATAACAGTGCATAAATCACAAGGAAAATCGTTTAATACGGCTTATCTTTCATTACAAGGTTGGACACCGCCTGGACTTACATATGTCGGATTATCAAGACTGCGAACTTTAGACGGATTGGGTTTATCGAGACAATTAAAAGCAGATGACATTCAAGTAAATATGGAATCATATGAGTTTTTAACACAATGACAGAAGAAATAGAAAAAATTGTTAGAGATGAATTAAAATTCGCTAAAGATGACCTGTTAGATTTGTTTAAACATATAGATTCTAAAATAATTACAAGTCTAAATAGTTATTGTGAAAATAGAATACAGACAGCTGAACATAAAACGGGTATTCAATTTTGGGATTATTCACATCAAGTTGCGATATTTAAACTAGAAGTAGAAAATCATTTAAATGATACTTATAAATCATTGACTTTAAAAATTGATAGTTATGCTAAACGTTTAAATGATGATCTTCGAGAAAAAATAAATTATTTAGAAACATTAGTAGATAGATTAGAAAAAAGAGATGCTGAATTATTCAGTTAATATAAATTTATGGACTTAGAAAAACGAATCGAAAGATTAGAATCTGATATTTCAGATATAATGAAAATATTACAAGATATATGTCAAGCGTTTGAGCCAGAATCTGGAACAGAACAAGAATTAGAAATAAGAAGAAAAAAAGAAAAAATAACATTTAATGAATATTCTTCAGAAATAAGAAGAAAAAGAAATAGGAGGCGAGATGAATTGTGAAAATGGAGCTTGTTCAATTGGATTTGCAAGACAAAGAGTAATAAACTTATTTGGCGGACCTGGAAGCGGAAAATCTACAGGGGCAGCTTATGTATTTGCTAAACTTAAAATGCATGGCATTAATTGTGAATTGGTGCAAGAATATGCAAAAGATAAAGTTTGGCAAAATGATTTAGAAGTTTTTAACAATCAATTATACGTTATTGGAAAACAAAGTTTTAGAATGTCACGCCTTAAAGGAAAAGTAGACGTTATTATCACAGACAGTCCGATTATAATGGGTTCTATATATTGTAAAAATACGCCTTATTATGAACCGTTTCACGAAACGTTAAATATAGTTCATAAAACTTATGAAAATTTTAATTACATATTAAAGAGATGTAAGCCTTATAATCCTGCCGGAAGATTTCAAGATGAAGAAGGCGCAAAACTTATTGATGTTGAAATTGAAGAATTATTAAAAGAAAAGAAAACTTTAGAGGTAGCTGGAGACCAATGTGGTTACGATTTCATTGTTGAAGATTACTTAAAAAGAATAAACTGGAAAGAATAATGGGAATAGAAATAGAAGATAATGGTCCCCCACCTCCGCCTTTATTTAAGGGAAAGGCTATATCAATCAGACTTCCTGATCAACCACAATTAAGTCCCCAAGGCAAGCAAATAATTATTCAAGGCGAATTGCAGTGGCAAGCTTTATGGACAACTACATTTCCAGATTGGGCACATAAAGTACATACTAAAGATGGTGAGTTAGAAATTCTTGGTAAAGATCTTGAAAAAGATATGATAATAAAATTTCCACACGGACCTGATAATTTAGAACTCTTAATTAAAGACATTGACAAAGAACAATTATATTGTGGTCTTATGGAACCTAAAATTAAGATTGGAATTCCAACAGAAAAGCAAATACCAAGATATAAAATGACACGTAATTTTTATGAAGATAATCGTATAGAATGGGTAGCTGAAGAAATCTCAAGTTAATTAATTTCATCTAATTATTATGAAACTTTCTGTATTAAATTTAAAACCAATAGAATTATCAAACCAAATTTTCACTGATTTTGAAATTGTAACTTCTCTCGCTGACGCAAAAGGAGAATATATTGCTTTTAATATATTTGAAAATAGTGAAACAAGATTTGAAGAACAAATTACATTTTTAGATAATAATAAAGAATTCGTCGGTTGTGGAACTTTTATTAAAAGAAAAGATGATAATTTTTTCTACACTGCTGAGGCGTCTATAATTGAATCTGAATTATTAAAAGGACATCTTCCATTAGAATTCGGATCATTTATGTTTAGAAATGTTGGTATTATTGAGCCAGATTTTTTTAAGTTATGCTGTTCTTTACTAAAATATGGAAAACTTACGAATCTTTCTAAATCTTTAATTAAGTGTGATAATTATGTGGCTTATCAACCAAACGATTTAACAGAAAAAAAGAATTTCGCAAAAGAAAAATATAAAGAAATAATAAATATAATTCATCTTAATATAACTTCAGATGGAAACTTTTCAGGTGTAGACAGATATATTAAAACTTTAAGAGAAAATTATCCTCCAGAAATAAGACATGAACAAATTACTTTTTTAGCTTCAAAGAAAACAGAGTGGATTATTGGAAAAGACCAATCATTTATTAGATATAATCCAAATGTGACTCCGTTAGAACATATGTACGATCAATTTTGGGATAATTTTAAGCATTTATTTTTACATAAACATAATCTCATTATACAGTCTAACTGTCTAAATCTTTATTCTTTAATTACTTATCTCAGAAGAAAAGTAAAAGCTGTTCATATATGTGCCATGCATTGCGTTCCATATAGGGAAGCTATTCGTATTGATAGAAAAAAATATGAAGAATTAAACAAATTATTTTTAGATGAATCTAAAGATTTTATTGAATCAGCTGAAACTTATCAAGCACTAGAATTAGCAGACCATGTTATATTAAACACTGTAGACGCAGCTAAATATTACGAAAGAGTGGGATTTTTGTCTCAATATTCTATAATAAATAATGGTGTTGAAAAAATAGAAAAGAAAGAAAAAACTGATGATATTTTTAGATTTATTTTTGTAGGTCATAGCAGTCCATTGAAAGGAATGGATCAGCTCTTAGATATCATAGAAGAAGTTAAAAATACTGGCAGACAATTTGAAGTGTTATGGGCTGGATCAGCTGATAAAAAATTATTAGAAATAATAAAACAAAAAGATTTACCTGTTAAATCTTACGGCGTATTGCATCCTGACAAATTAATAGAATTATACGCGTATGTTGATTGCAGTTTAATTGCGACTGCTTGTGAAACTTGTAGTTATGCCGCGTTAGAAGCATTATCAGCTGGACTTCCAATTATTGCGACTAAAGCGCCTGGTGTTACTGAAATAGTGAATAGCGCTATTTATGTAGATTATACTGGGGAAGAAGAAATAGAATTTAATGGTGGAATTTTAATTGAAATTAATAATTCTGGAATTATAGATAAAACTGCATATGTTCAAGCAATGTGTGATGTTATTGATTCTGCTGAATTGAGAGAAACAATGTCAAAAGGCTCATCATCTGGTTTTAATTATTACGATATAAAAAGAATTATTCCAAAGATGGTTCGTCTATATAGGAGCCTAACTTATGTTAGACAAGTTTGCTGATAAATTAGGCATTAAATTAGAAAGCGTAACTCCAATAGATGATAAAATATATTCTGAAAAACGATATCTTGTAATAATAGAAGTGTTTAGAAAAACTGCTCGAGCTTATTCTAATATGACGCCTAATAAAGACATCAATAAAGCAAAAGCAGAAGCAATGGAAAATATTAAAATTAAAAAAGATGATGTCGTTTCTTTTAGAGCGGTAGAAATAACTTATGCCACTGTCCCAATAGAAACAATGTTAACTAAAACGAAATATGAATTACAGCCAGTACATAGCCGTTGGATGACTCACGACGAAATAGAATCTTTGCTTACTAAATAATATGACACATTTAAATGAACTTGTTTCAAAAAGACAAGCTCTTGCTAGAGAATTTGCTAGAATCGCTCATGATGATATGGGACAAAGACGAAAAGGAAGTAATGACCCATATTGGAAACACCCTCAAACTGTTGCCGATTTATTAGAAAGTTACGGAGCAAGTGAGCCCGCTCTCTGTGCAGCAGAATTACATGACACTGTAGAAGACACTGAAGTTGATTATGAACATATATTAGAATATTATGGAAAAGATGTTGCTGATCTCGTTAAAGAAGTTACTAATAGTCCAGATTTAGACGGTATGGAAAAAGAAGATTATATGAATTTTAAAATTCTTAAATTAAGCAATGACGCATTAACGATAAAATTGGGCGATATGCTTCATAATTGTTTAGACAAACCAAAATTAAAACAGATAGAAAGAATGAAAAGAAATTTAGAATTTTTATTAAGAAAAAGAAAGAATTTATTAGAAGTTCATCGAGAATTAATTGATACTTTTATGGTTGGATTCAAATTTAAAAGAAAAGAATTACGGCCCTAAATTAACATTTGGTGTTTGATGCGGAGATGAATTGTGAACAATAACGATAAATCCATTTCTTGAATAAGTTCCATTTAATTCGTTACTTCTATTTATTAAAATATTTTGATTAATATTCATACTAGATCTTCCATCTGCCATCTCAATATGATTTGGATGATTTCCCACTGGTGATATTGGAAAACCTGAACCAGGCGTTCCACCATCAGGCACCATAGGAGTATTAAATACTTGTGTACCTTTACCTTCTCTTCCTTTTTGTCCGTGAGGATATGGTGGAATCGTAGTTCTATTATTATTTGGTATATTTGTATGACTATGTGTGATAGCAGAATTATATCCACCAGCTCCACCATCGCCACCCTCAGCAGTATTTCCAATAGTTTCATATTTTGGAGCTATATTAGGTAAACTTAAATTCCATCTAGAAATGCCACCACCTGATAATTCAAAAAATGGAAATGCTAAAGCCAGCCAAGCATGTCGTTCACCTCTACCCCCATTTCCACCAGCAACAAAGAATCTTCTACCATTTGTATTAGATGATGCAGTATCTAATACTCCTGCCACATTTATTCTATAATTTACTTCTCTACTAAATGCAATATTTGAAGTTCCACCTCCGCCTCCGCCTCCGCCTGAAGCAGATTGAGCTGCTGAATAACCATCATTACCTGGTGATCCTAATTTATATCTTAATGTTGTATATGTAGTAACATACACATCGAGTTTAGCCCAATGACCGTAATGCCCAAATCCATTATAATATTTACATTCATCTTGTCTTCCTAATCTTACGCCAGTATAAACGGCAACACCACCGCCGCCACCATGAGCTCCAGCTAAATAAATTGTATATGAACCAATATCTAAAACAATAGACCCATTACAATTATATGCAAAATCAGAATGAATAATAGTATTTTGAGGAAAATTTACATTTAAAAATACGTTTAAGTTACTTTTAAATACTGGAAACTCAAATCTATAAGTTGGGTCATCTCCCGAGGTCATCAAAAATGTTCCACCAGAAGTAACAAGGCGAAAATATCTATCATTTGGATCTGTTTTTATGAGACCGCCAGGCCCACCTGATGTTGATGATTGGAACGAAGGTGGTGTTGTTGGAACTCCAGTCCCTAAAGAACTAGAATTTGATACAAAATAATTACTAGCTTGTTTTAAGATCAACATCGTATTATGATCTCTTTTTAATCTTAAACCTAAAATAAGTTCAAATATCAATTCTAAACGATTATCTTCTATATTAGGATTATTAGGACTGTGTTCATTATCTGTATAAACTTTTGCATATGTAAAATGTGGAAAATCAGATGGAAACATCATATTATTAATATTATGTAAGGGATTAGATGATGATGTTAAATTTCTAACAGCTAAACTTAAATTAGATTTATCTTTAATTATTTGATATACAAAAAATAATTTTGTAATATTTAAATTTATTTGATATGTTCTTTCTTCCCAACGTAAACTTAAGTTTAAATCTTCATCGGGAGCTATAAAAACAAACATTTGATGATATTCAATATTATTTCTAAATCCTCTATTGTTTGTTCGCGCGCCGGTATTTGGATCTATAATTCCATTAAGGTCATTAGTTGCTAGGCCCCCTTGATTATTATAAGGAGCAGTAGCAGTGGAATTATTATAATTCATTAATAATTCTGATGGTATTTGATGTAATTGATTATTTGACATGCCAAATATTGTATTTAATGGATTTGATTGACTGTTTCCTGCATGTTCTCCTGGTGTATATATTTCAATAAATGGAGTTTGGGATGCTAAGTCCATTGAATCTAGTCTTTGATATATATCATAAAATTGTACTGTAACGAAAACGAGTGTACCTGCTTTAATTTTAATTGCACGAGATTTATTATTTAAATTATTATCAAAAACTAATTTTGATAATCCATTAGAATTATTTGGTATTGGAGTTCCGACATTTTGATGTTGTCCCGTAAAAGGTCTAAATATAGTTTCAGGAAGCGTGTTAACAGTTAAATTATCAATAAATTGAACTCTGACTCCTCTTATTACTCTCGTTCTATTTTTTTCAAATTGAGATAAATTTGGATATATATTAAATCGTATTCTTGAATCAATTAACTTAAGAAATAATAAAACATTATGATCAGGCATCCAAAATCCAAATGCGTGATTTCGTCCATCTATATTTGTACTACTATATTTATTAGAATTAGCTCTAAGAGGGTTATCTTCCGTAGGAAAATGTTTATATGGAGTTATTTTATTATTCATTACTGGATATCCACTAGTAGAATTATTATTAGGATGCCAATTATTTGGATTTAATTCCCACCCAATAATTTCAGAATTTTGTTGTTTGAGGTGAGCCATATCAATAGTAAAATATTTAAGACCAAGAGACCCTTCAGGATATAATACTCTTATTCTAATTTGTTGTCTAGGAAGAACTTTTATTATCATATCATTTGTCAATTGAGCTCTAGTTGTGCTGTTGGCGGCGCCGCCGCTTGATGTATGAAATGCAAATGCTGGAGGAGGATTCCCATTAGATCCAGCAAGTGGGATTCCATTATGTCTGTCCTCAATATTAGGTAATGGATGATTTCTATAAGGAAAACAATAATCGACAGTACAACTCCCACCAGCAGTATATTCACTATTTAAGTCATGTTTTATTTGAAAAGTTACTCCGCAATCTTTATCCTGTAAATTTAAAGATACGTTTCTTGCGGGCATTGCAAAAGATATCTTTTGCAATCTACCTAAACTACTATTTTCGCCGGGAACACCACCATCGTAATAATCATCTTTAGATGGAATAGTTATTCTCGGTGTAATGAATATATTTGAATATTCAGATTTTAACCCAATATTTTCTTCTAGTATAAAATAACGACTACCATTTTCATTATAATTTAATATAGGGTCATACTTAAAATAAACGTCAAAATGTAATATTTCTCCGTAAGTAAACTTTTCAATAATTGGAAGTGATAACCAATTTCCCATTGGAGGTGTTAAAGCGGTAGTTGGTGTTAAAACAGGTCTGTCCTCTGGTGGTGGAAATCCATTACCGTTAGTATTATTTGTGTCGCGACGCCAAACTCTTATATATTTCGTTTGATTAAAATAAGTGCTATTTAAAAAATTAATATGATTTAAGTTTTTAGACATTACATCATTTATATCTACTGAGACAGTATAAAGATTTTCCGTTTTTAAGAATAGCACCATATCTCTAGTCGGAGCTGTGTCTATATCAATAGTTTGTTTAGCTTTATTCGTTTTAGTGATTCTATATTTATTACTACTTCTTAATCTTGTTCTTTTTTGTGTTGTTGTTTCACCATTTTCAAGAGGATAACAATCTTCAATATAAAAATTTAATAAATCTTTAACTAAAATTACATCATCATTTTTATAAAAAACTTCAATTTTTAATTTATTACCAGCATGAAAGAAAAATTCTTTCTTAGTATTATTATCTTCAATGTCATCATAAAATAAACATCGTCCATTTTCATCTTCATATTCTTTTTTATATTTATATTGGTGGTCATCATCATTTTTTCTAATAATTACTGAATCAACAATATTAGTATCAAAAACAGCATGAAAATAAAACTTTCTATCTTTATGAGCGAGATCTACTAAATAATTTTTTCCTTTATGTGGAACTTTAAAATAAATAACTCTTCTATTATTATCTATCTTAACAAAATCAAAATCAGGCATTTCAATTATTTTAGTTTTTCTTGTTGGGTCTTCTTCAGGTAAATCTGTGTCAATAAAATAAGTATTTTCTAAATCTACTTCATATCTTTTAGCGACACTAAAATAAATTGCTGCTTCTCTTCCAGCTGTTACTTTTTTAAGATTAGGATTATTTTCATTTAATAATGATGTTCGTTCTGTAGGCGGAGAATCCCAAATAGTACTAATATCACGTTTGTCATTTTCATAACTAAAAATTGGATTTTCTTCAGTTCCTTCGTCTCCACTTATTGTAATATTTCTCATCGCGGCGGCATATACACCTAAATATTCTATATTTATATAAGCTCTTTCTAATTTGTGGCGTCTTATTCTTTTCTTGTAATCTTCATCTGATTCAATAGTTGCTTGAGGTTCTGGTGGCCCTGCTTTCATTTCACGTCTTTCCCAAAAATCATAAGTGTTTAGAACTTTGTCTCCACCATGTCCGCCAAAATTGGTTTTATTATTTATATCTTCTATTTCCCCACCACTTGCCGCACTAAAATTAGGACTAAAACTACCTGTAGTGCCTCTTCCCATTGATGTCGTGCCTGGTGTGTTAGTAATATTGCCAATAACGTAAGTAATTGGCGTATTTATATCCGAATAATAATTTATTAGATTCAATAACTGTCCATGATCTCCTGATGTTAAACTTTGAGTAGAATAATCTATCGATGAAAAAGTTTCTCTTACCCCTCCTATTAAATCTTCAATTGGAGGATGGGTTGTTGGAAGTCCTGTAGTTGATCCAACTGCCGCGCGGTATTGTGGTGTCTGTTGTGGTAAATTTGCTAAAGGTCTTTTTGATAAATAATTATACATTAAGTCAGTAGTATCATCATCAAGATAAGCTGCAATAATTACTTGTCTATTAGAAGGTGTATGTTCAAGTATCCAGTCTCTATAAGCATCTATTTGTTCATTAGAAGCACCACTTACTGCCGGCTCATCTGGAATAAATAATTTAGGAACAGGAGATAAAACTATACCAAAAAATTTTATTTTTTTATTTAATATAATTCCTGCAGGCTTGTCGTCAGGATGACCGATGAAAGGTTCTGAATAAATTTCTCTCTCTAAAGATAATATTAAAATATCTTTTGAATAAGAATAACTTCCTTCCCATTGAAACTCTTCTTCACCCTCAGAAGTCATATTTTTTTGAATTCTTCTCCAAGTAAAATTATTTAATAAAAATAAATCATCTCTCGTTACGGATTTTTGTAATGTTGCGATATTACTTCTTGAAACACCGCCTGGTGCTGTATTAGGTAAATTAAGAGCAAATTTAGTATCTTGATTTATAATAGCTCCACTAGTTAAAGAATTTCTTCCTGCACCTGATAATGTTATTGAATAATATCCCCTTTCTAATAACTCTGGAACAGACTTATTTCCTTCTACAAAGTCATCTACAACAATATAATTCATCGGATATCGAGATGATCTAAATTTTACAACATTATTTAAGTCTTTTAATTGATCTTCAGTTATTTTTGTTTCATCATCAATATCTTCTATTATTGGCATTGATTTTTCAGTAACATCATATAAATTCATTTTATATGTAGCTACTATATCATCATTTGCAGTGCCATTAATTTTCTTAATAGTAATTACTGATTGACCATCTGGTGGAGGAAGTATATAAAGCGGACCTCGATATTCTGAAATAATTTCCTTAGTTTGTTTATTTACTACTATAATTTCTTTAAAAACGTATTTAAGGTCATCATTCTGTAATAAAAAATTAAAAGTATTTTCCATTAAATTTTCCTTATATTATTAAATAAATTAGGATCTCCAATGCTATTTAAAGTAGTATTTAAATATCTACGTCTGCCTGCAGCAGAAGCTAAGTTAATCTCAGTATCGGTCAAAATAAATGGATATTTTCCTTTTAATATTTCTAAAAATTCTTCATCAGTTATAGTATTATTAAATTCATTGCTTGCTAATAAAATTTTCATTTTTGTATATGGAATTCTTGGATCAGTATTAGTTGAAAGTGATATATTTCTTATTAATAATGCATTATAATAAGTATTTGTAATAAACATATTACTTTTTAAAACTTCATTAGAATCAGTGTCTGTTATATATCTTAAAATTATAATTTTATATGCTGAAACATTTACTGGTTCCCATCTTAATAAAATTCCGTCACTAAATTCTATATTACTGATAGAAGTATTATAATGAGATTTAAAATTTTCTTCTTCTTTCGCATATATTGCAGGATCTTTATTTAATGTTAAATGAATATTATTAGTTATATGTTTTTTAGTATCTAATTTTGTATATGTATCATATTCTTCCGGCATATTTGCTCCAGTTAATCTAAAGTCTCTTATCATAGGCCTAAAACCAATTATATTTCTAGAATTATTATCTTCACTATTATTTGTAAATGTTGCTGTTGATATCTCAATTCTTGCAGAATCAAGACCCATAGAACTTTCAGGATCATCCGGGTCTATATCTTCAAAATTATCGTTTTCTGGTCCAATATAATGATGAATTTCTAATTCAGGATCCCATTCCCAGTAATCATTACTTTCACCATAAGGCGGCTCAATCATATATTCTTCATCAAAATCATCTTCAAAATCTCCACGTCTATCTATAGGAACATTACTCCAAGTTTGTCTTATTTCCTTTATATTCCATTTCATATTAGACTCATCTTTTCTAATATTAACATCATTAACTCTAATTAAACCAGAAGTAATTCTTGTACTATCAGAAACGTCAACAATTGAATCACCCTGAGATTCACTATTTATATTTTCAAGAATTCCACTATTAAAAGTTAAATCTAATCTATGAGGGCTATGTAATATGTTATTATCCCAAAGAGCTCCTTCATGAGTTACGGTAGTTTGTTCAAAAATATTTTCTAAAGTATAATCAGGAATTGGTATATCAATAAACTCACCTTTAATTGTTCTTTTGTATATTGTAAGATCAGGGAATGGTAAGTCGACAAGTTCTACCCCGCTTATTACATTTTCTGGAATTATAATTGACGCATCATGTCCTTCTTGTGGATGAATAATTTGACCCGGAACATTAATATATGGATTTTCGATTCTATAACCTGATGTATTAGTATTTGACCATCCAGATAATGTTTGTGATGCAATATCAATTTCTGGATTTTCGATGTATAATCCAGTTTGTCCAGACAATGGTTGTACTGTTATATCATTAAAAGTGATCGTTCCAGAATATGTATCACCAAGACTTGTATGTGATCCAATTTGTAATGGCAATAAAATATTATTTACCGTATTATTTGAAATATTTATTTCAATTGTTCCAGCCTGACCTGCAGAACTTGTCCCAGTTCCATCTGTTACTACTACAGTAGCTAGTATATCTGGTATATTTAAAGTAATATTTCTTTCTAATGTAGTAATTTCTGATATTGTAAATGCAGCAATATTGATACTTGGTGTTGTATATCCTGGTATATTAAGTGATTGCCCCCTCGTTATTAATACATTAGATATTGTCCGGGTTGGTACTGTTATTGTTCTAGTAGAACCTAAAATATTTATAGTTGCAGAATATGGTGGTATTATTATATTAGCAGTCCAGCTATTTACAGGTGTCATTGACGCGGGAGTTGTACCACCAGTACCAGGTATGGGGTCTCCATCATCGTCAAGAGTAGGTGGTATAGTAACTGGAGGATTATATGTACGAGTATTCTCATTTATAGTATCAGAACTAATAGGTGATAAATTTGCTGAAGTAATTTCAGCTGGAATAATTATTGGAATAATTCTTGATTCAGTAGTTATAGTATAAGTTTTATTGGGAATAGTAATTGATACAACTTCTCCTGATAATACTACTGCAGGTAATGGTAATCTTATATTAAAGTCACCACTTATTGGAATATTATCATCGTCATATTCATTTTTAATAGTTTGTTGTGGAATAACAAGATTGGGTAATGGTAAATTTATTCTATTAAAATCTGGATTTTCTAAAACAATTCCATTTTTATCAAATATCATATCTAAAATTTCATATGGAGGTAATTCTATAAGTTTTCTTTCTTCACTTGTTTTTTCACAAATAATAGTTTCTGATCCATTTATTAATTGTTGAGGTATCGTAACTACTGGTTCTTCAATTCTATATCCAGATATATCTTCAATTTTAGTTCCATCTTCATTTTCTTTTTCATAGAAAAAGCCGGAAATTATATATTCTGGAATAATAACATCCGGAAGCTCATAATTTCTAATTTCAGCTGGAATATAATCTTCATTTAATACTGGATGCATAATTTCTTCTGAAAGTTCAATATCAACCATTCTAAGTTGATTTTGTTTTAATCCAATTTGTAAAGTCCCCGAGTCTACATAATTATGAAGCCATCGATTAAAAGTATTTATAGGTTCACCTATACTTGTTAAACCTGAGATATTCTCATTTATAGGAACTGCTAATTTACCGAAATTTAAATTATTAGAATAAATACCTGATATTCCAGGATGATTATTATCATAATTAAAACTCTGAAAATTATTCGTTATTTTATATAAATTAGCATGCATTGTTTTATTTATATCTCTTTCACCATCAAAAACCTGTTCATCTGGGTCAGTTGGTTTTCCTAATAAAGAACTATCTTTAAACATTCTATTATCAAAAGACATTTGTCCTAATGACATATATTTATATCTAAAGAAATTATCAGATAAAAAGTCATCTTTAGTTTTATAAAGATGACCACATCTTGTATTAACTTGATTTGGGCCATAAATAGTTGAAAAATAATCTATTATATCTCTATTTATATATAAAATATAATCTTCAATTGATATATCGAAATTAGAAGTAAACTCAAAACCATTTGTAATATATTGATATGGTGAATATCCTCTAGTAGGATTAGTATTATTATCTGGTTCATAATTCGGACTTATTTGCATTGACCAAGCGGATTGTATTTTATCTCTATTAAAACCAAATGCGTTATAATAACCATTATATATTAAAGAACTTTGATTATGTTCAAAGAAAGAATGATCTCCTCCATAAATAAAATCATTCTTTAAAAACATTAATTCTGGAGTATCTCTTGATATAAATATTTTCTCAGGTGGTAATGAAGATTCTGTTCCATCAATAATTTGTACATTATTTATTTTTGAGATATATGTAAAATAAGAATTTAAACTTTGACTTTTTATATCACTATTTTCTCTTAAATAAGTTAACTTAGTAATAATATCATATATTATTCCTTCCAAAGATTGGGACACAAATTTATTATCACCGTTTATTCCTACAAGATTCGACTTCCACCATCTATTTTCATTAAAATTATATTCATAATCAATACATCCTTCATTATGAATCGGCCATGAATAAACGCCTGATTCTAAATCTACTAATAATCCATTTGGTGAGTTTCTATCTACTGATTTTTCTAAGTAAACTTTAGCTGCTGATAAAATACCATTAGTATTTTCATTAAATGGTAAATAACTTAAATTATTTTGTACGGGTGTTCCATCAAATGTTTGATGGAACAAATAATCTCCATTCATCATTACACTTCTTTGAGCTGCTAAGGGTCCAATTGTTAAAAATACATCATGAAATTTACATTTATCTTCATCTATATTATTAAAGAAATAATCATAAGTAATTTCCTTTTTAACCCATAATTCTGGATTATTAAGTAATAACTCCCAATTTTCAGCACCTGTATTTACATACCAAAAATCATTATATTGCTTTTGTGTTTCATAAGTACCAAATAAATCATAAAACATTTTCATTAGAGGAGAATAATGTTCTTGCGGTTCAGCAACACCATCAACTATTTTTCTATCTCTAATAATAAAATTATCAAATAAAACTTTGTTTATTCTTAAAAGTCCACCCTCATTTAAACAAGAAGCATATATATCAAATTCTCTCTCAGGTGTTGTATCTGTTGAGTCTCTTCTTCTTGTATTTTCTGGCAATGATGGACAATCTATTCCAAATATTGATCTTTCTAATTTTAATAATCTGTCCTGTGTTTCTTTAGCAGCTCTGTTAAGTATTGCAATATTATTTTGAAATATCATACTATCACCACCGCCAATTATTTTTGTGCTATCATTTCTTATTATTGGTGTAAATATTTTATCTATTTCCTCTGATAATTTATTCCATTCTTCATTAGGCATACCACCAGTTGTCGGGTGTAAATAATCATAATTAATACCACTAATTGATTCGTCAAAAGTTTCACTTACTATATTACCATCATCATCTTTTTCAATTTTTACTGGTCTAGGAAAAATATCTCTTCTTGTTGCGGGTCCTCTAAATCTATTGGTTGAGCCAGGGACTTCATCCCATTGTTCTTGAGCTGTACCAATAGAATCTCTTAACGCATTTTCATATCTAAAAAATCCAATTGGAACTTCATATAAAGTTCTTAAAGCCGATCTATCATCTGTATAATCTTCTAAAGAATTTATATATTGTTTAGTTTCTGCAGTAGGTCCTGTTCCTATAGTTAAGTCTTCAGAAGTTTTTCTGGCATTAGCATCTATCGCCATTGTGGCACTTAAATCAGCAACATTATTTTTGAAATCATATGTCCAAGTTATTGGATTATTAGTGCTGTGAATATCAACTTTTTTAGGCACTATAGTTTTTTCTAATAAATCTATTTGTTTTTTAGTTACTGGACTTCCTGATATTAAATGTTCACCATAAATTTCTGAAACTTTTTTCCAATATGTTGTTTCACCATCTATAGTAACAGGCACTTGATTTTCAACTCTTAATTCTGATGCACCTTCTCCAACTGAATGCCATTGTTCTTTATTATCATCTTCAGTTTGAATTGGCACTTTATCGCCGAAATAAATAGAATTTTTTGTAATAATATTTTGTCCGTCAGAAAACGCATTCCAAGGATTTTGTCTAACAAGCTGATTTAACATTAAATTGTGATATTGAATAGGACGTCTTCTTACAACTATATTCATTAAAATTGGATTGGTATTTCTTTTTCCAATTGGCCACGTTAGACCTAAACATTTTTGTGCTATAATATCTTGATTTGGACGACAGAACATTCCTAATATCCATTTATTATTTAAATTCTTATATATTGTCCATTGAAAACCGTAAAGATTATCTTCAAATGAAAAGAATCCAGCGGGCATTATAATATCTTTGTTAGTTGCTTTATCCCTTAATTTTAATACGATATCATAATTTTCTATATTTTGTTCATTACCATTTTGATAATATCCTAATTCAACTATAGGTGTTATATCAAATTCATGTGAACTTATAACATTATTAGAATCTCTAATTAAATTAAATGTGTCCATATCATCAAATGAACCAGCAGTCATTGATCTTGCAGGCCATTCATAATCAAAACTAACTTCTGGCCAAATATAAGACATCGTTTCCGGCGCGCCTTCTTGAGTATATTTGATTTGTGTAACTACTTTTCCATTAGTTGCTTGATAATAAAAATCTTTAAATCTAAAATAACCTAAAAATATATTTCCAGCCCAAGAGCCAATAGGATCAGGAGCAACTTCATTAAAAGTATAATTACCTGTTATATCAGTCCATCGAGGGTCAGTAGGTGTAGGAGCTGTTGGAGGAGTACCTGGCACTGGTGGGCAATATTCATAAAATCCCGCATACATTGTAGTTTTTAATAATGTAGAAAAATCAATTGCTGGATATTCTTCATCATCAGCCCATGCTCCGTTAACTTTATGAGTTACTCCAGGAGTCATTTTTACAAAACCAGGATCAGTTATAATTCTAGTTGGGACTTCATCAATATCAGAATAAGCCGGTCTCATTGTACCAATCATATCGAACCTAGTAAATAATCTAGGATATCGGCAATCTATTAAAATTCTTCTTTGATCTAAAACAAGACCAACTTTATATTCATAAGTATCAGCAGCACCTGATGTTACAGTATTACCATCAACTAAAAATAATTCTTTTCCAAAATCACTTGGGTTATTATTAAAGTTACCTTCTATAATTCCTAATCTATTACATAAAATACTTTTGCCAACAAATAGTGTATTAAAATTAGCAAACTCAGATGGAGTTACTTTGAATGCTCCAAAAGGAGAATGCTGGGCCCCATCAGCTAAAATATCTTGGTCTGTTTCAATGACATAACCCACTGGTTCAGAAACAGTTTCGCCGTCTACAGTTCTAGTAAATTGTTTTACTTTTACGAAAATAAGCTTATCACTTGAGATTGGAAATTGATTTGTCGTTATTTGATTATTTGATAATACAATTTCAAATTGTGTTGAGTCAACTACACCTCTTACGTCTCCTGATATTTGAACTTCAATAACTATTTGTTGCTGGTCTGACGAATCATTTTCTCTAGGCGCGTCTGCGATTTTTCCGACACAAATAATTGATGACCCATTATGATATGCTTTAGTAATATCAGTTGTCAATCCATTTATTTCTCCAGGTCTTACAGCAGTAGGATCTATAGTAATATAGACAAGTTTTCCAATATCATTTTCATAATTCCAAACATATTTTCTTGATGACCCGGAACCAGTAAATGGTGGATGAAATAAATTGTCTCTATTATCAGTTAAATCATATTCAATTTGTCCGTGAGATAATACATGCACTTTTTTAGATATTCTATTATTAGTATCTTTTGAATTGCCAGCTTCTAATGCTATACCAATACAAGTTTTATAACTTCGTGGGTCTGTAATTACTATCGCGGAATCTGCTTCATTTTGTGTTTCATCATCTAAATCATCAAAATATCCAACAGAAACTGGTTGGCCTCTTTTTATATATGCAACTGATGCAGAATTATTTCTACCTGCTGTATAAACAGATAACGGAATTAACCAATTAGAAGGTTTATCATGAGATATTCTATATCGTAATTGATCATTTTTCTCATCTATATAAATGCTTCCTGGACTGTATAATCCACTGATAGGAGTTTCAACATTATTCATATTATTTAGTTATCTACGCGAGATCTACCAATATTCGTCTTTTCTAATAGGAATCAATAAGCACTGTTTTGTAGAATGCCATTCACCATCGGCGCCTAAATAAGTTGCCCATGATGGAGCTATATCTTTATTATTAGAAGTTTTATCAACAGTTATTTTACCTAAACCAGTTCCATAATATCCTGAAGGTGGAAGTAAACAATTAGAATTATGCGTGTGTGGAGCAGATTCTTCACAAAATCTATTTGATCTTTCATCATAAACAGTGTTTGGTTGGTCTATATTTGTAGGATTATAATTTTTATGTAATTGATATAAACTACCTGCAGATCTATTTACATTATCAGTCCTAGTATTATCACTATTAGCACGTCCTATTGGTCCATTGTATACACCTACCCTTTTTTGATAAGTCATATAATAACAAAGATTCCATCTTAATCCTTTTAATTGAGCTTCTATTTCTCGTAATGTCCAAGGACTAATTGAAGGAAGATATTCAGTTGGTTTTAACATTTGATTTATATTATATATAGCTTGGTCAATATTCCCAGCGCTTACTTCTGCGTTTAATGCTGCTAATTCTGATATAATTCTATATTGGATATATGTTGGAGAGTTAACCCATTCTAAAACTTCATAATGAGGATTAGTGTCATCTATTTTATAACTAATAAATGTGGGGTCACCCATTACTGTTTTCCCATTAATATCAACAAATTTATGATTCATTAAATGTGGCCGCGAATCAAAATTAGTGCTTCTATTTTCTGGAGCTGCTGTTGGATGCGGACGGAAATTATCTGCACCTCTTGGATATGCGTTATCTATATCCATATTTAATGACATATCTGTGTCAGATTTTCTTCCACCAACTAATTTTTTAATCATTTCCCAAAGTTCATCAATTGAAGGACTTAATACTCTTCCATCAATAATTAAATTACCCTCTTTAGACATTACAATTGGATAATCATGATAATCAGCTCCAGTTTTTCTTGATTCAGTATCAAACCAAATTGGAGGCGGGTGTACCATTGCTTTTGATGTAAAATTAAAATCTTTTCCCTCATCTTGAAATTCAAATGGCTCAACTGGAATAGACCCAATTTTACTATTAGGATCATTTGCATCTTCAATCATATCATTGATTTTATCAATCATTTCTGCAGTTGGATTAGAAAAATTTACAATTTGATCTCTTAATCTATCTATAGACGGAGTGGTTGTCGGCATATATGGACGACTCTTATCAGCAAAATCTCTTGGTGAAACGTTGCTTTCTGGTGTAGAAAATAATTTTTCATATCTTTTCCAATCACCTTTATTTGTTAACATTAAATTACTGTGAATAACAGAAGCGTCTTTATTTAATTGCTGATCAAAATCTCTATAATCAATATAATCAGCATAAAAAGAACATCTTACCCAAACGTAACAATGTTTTAATAAATATTCATAAACTGGATTTAATTTATCAACAAAAATACCATCAACTTCTACTATAGATGCTATATCACCTGAATTTCTTAATCTAAAACTTGCGTTATAATATGCAAGAAAGTTATTCCAAACTTCTACTGATTTGTGATTTAAGCATATTCCATTATAAGCTAATAATCCAGAATCTTTTAATAAAAATCTATCTTCAAAAGAATAATCTCTTCCACATAAAACTATATCAGCATCATTTACATCACCCATTAATTCCCAGTCATTTTCTACTGCTACTTTATAAGGGTCATAATCATCCCAATTATTTTTTTCTTCTTCACTTTCTTTATAATGAGCCGAACTTGTATAAAAATCAAATGAATTGAGAGGTTTAATAGTCGCGTCTTTATCCCAAACTTTAATTCCGTTTGCTAAACCTGCAACACCATTATAATAAAAATCTGATGGATCTAACGCATTAGGTTTTAAATACTTAATTGCTGTATCAAAATCTCCATCACTTACATGCCCGCCCATTACTTTGATATTATCTTTTGTTAAATATAAAGGTTTAGTTCTTTTATCAAATCTAGGAAGACAAATATCAAATCCAGTAGTTGACCAATCTTCAAAAGTCCAACCATCTGTTACTCCCGGTGGTCTTGGAGATCTTCTTATATTTATATATCGTCGATGTTCTGGTTCTGATAGAGGATTTCTTGGTAATTGATACATATTAGAATCAAACACTATAATGTTATGTTTTAATTCAAATCCTTTATGCTTAAATGAAGCTGCATTTGGCTCATCTAAAAATCTAGTGCAAAGTTGAGGAGGTAATCCGCCAACTCCTGGCTTATAATAAAATAATAAATCGAAAAGGGAAACTTGTGATGCGGCGGTTTGGGCGTTTGATTTTGATAGTGGAACTTTCCATTGTCGATATAAAGTTACTGGATTCATAATAATTAGTAAAAAAGGATAACTAATCACAAAAAGATGTTTTGAATGAAAATTCCGTTAATCTTATAATATATTATGAAACAGAAGAGATTTAATAGTTTAACCAGTAACGGTCCAACCTTTCCAGAGGAATATCAATCAAAAGGTTTGGTGCTTAATGGGGAAAAACTTCCAGTCCTTGCAGAGGAAATGTTGTGGAAAGCTGCTAGGTTTATTGGCTCAGATTATGAAACAGAAGCATTTGCTAAAAATGGCAATATGTGGAAATGTTTAAAACCTGAACTTACTAAAACACAGCAAAAATTACAGTTTCCTGCAGATTTTCTTGATATACTTAATGTAATGAAAAACAGGCAAGAATCTGAGAAACTGGAAAAAAAGGCAACACCGAAAGAAGTTAAACTTGCTGAAAAAGCAGAAAAAGAAAAAATTAAAGAGATTTTTGGCACTGCAATCCTTGACGGGAAAAAAGTTCGACTTGCTAATTTTGCAATCGAAGCTCCAAACTGGATTTTAACTCGTGGCAAAGATCCCCGAAAATTTTGCTGGAAATATGCAGTAACAGAATCTGATGTTACACTAAATATTGTAAATGCGACCAATCCCACAAAACTTAAATCTGTATCCGATGCAACTGCAATGTGGGTAATGAAATATCAAATTCATTGTGGCAGACCGGAAATGAGCTGCTATAAAAAATTAAACAAAGTAATTGCTTTCCACGGAGAAGTTTCTGTAAGGCAAGAAGCAATTACTGGAAAATTTGACACATCCGCAAAAATATTAAAAAATTGGACAAAAATTCAAACAGCAATTCGCACTGATGCCCTCAAGGGAAAAGACGAAGCGCTCGTTATTTACTTAATTCAAGAAACTGGAATCCGTGTTGGCGGAGAAAAGGATGAAAAGAAATCTGCATTAACTTACGGAATGAGCACACTTCGCGGCGAGCATATGATATTGGGAAATGGAAATACAATAACTTTTAACTTTCTCGGAAAAGACTCTGTACCAGAAACGAGAACAATTACTATTGATGCAGGAATCTGGAATGTATTAAAAAAGAAAACATTTACTAAAGGCAAGAGAATTTTCGCAGAGGATATCAATGTAAATGGATATTTGAAAAGCATAATGCCCGGAATCACAGTAAAAAATCTTCGCACAGTAAAATGCAACGAAGTTCTTGTAAATAATCTTAAGGCTCAGAAAATAACTGCTAATAATACAGAGGCAGAAAAATTAAGAGCAATATTTGAAGCTAATCTGGAAATCGCCAAGCAAATGAATCATCAGAAAAATGTTGGTAAAAACCAGAAAGAAGCTGAAGGAAAAATTGAAGAGAGAGTAACAAAGGCAAAAGCCAGAGTGAAAGAATTAAAAAAGAAACACAAAGAGAAAATCGCTAAATTAGAAATACAGAAAGAAAAGTTTAAGGTTGCCTTTAAGGGAATGAAAATACTTAAAGAAAAACTTGCTCTTATTGAAGAGCAGAAAATTAAACTGACTGCACAAATGGAAAAAGCTAAGACAGCAATTGAAAAAACAGAATTAGCACTTGACAAGAAAAAACTTACAAAAGATATTGCGCTCGGAACTTCGCTCGCAAATTATGCTGACTTCCGTATATTAAAATCTTACTGTGATGAAATTGCACTTCCAATGGAAAAAATCTTCACAGCAACTCAGATGGTAGCGATTGGAAAATTGGTTGAAAACACACCTGCTAACTTCTGGAGAAATTATCCATCCTAAAATCTTATATTTTATTAAGGGGTAAAATATGGTATTGAATACTAAAAATTACAATTTAGAAAACAATTTAGAAACTGTAAGTTCAGAATTTGAAATTGCAGCTAACGCAAAAATGTTCGAGATATTATCAGCAAAGATTTATGAAGATCCAATTCGCGCGATAATAAGAGAACTTTCTTGTAATGCGATAGACGCTAATATTGAAGCAAATAATAATGAAAACTTCAATATCTATTTTCCAACTGACTTAAATCTTTCACTAATAATTGAAGATAATGGTATTGGAATGACTCACGACGATGTAATGACAGTTTATAAATCATACGGCAAGTCAACAAAATCAAATAATAATAACGTTATCGGAGCATTAGGCCTTGGTGGAAAAACGCCATTGGCTTATACTTCTCAGTTCACGCTCACAACTTCAAAAGAAGGCTCAATGAGAAGTTATATTATTTACAAAGATGAAAATGGTATTCCTAATGTAACTCTTGTTTCGGAAAAAGAAACAGATAGAACTGGAACATCTGTTGAAGTTATCGTGAAAGAAGAAAACATACGAGAATTTTATAGGGCAGCAATTAAAACTTTTTTATTCTTTGATAAAATGCCAAATATTATGAGAGGTGAAACTGAGTTTTATGATATGTTCAAAAATTTTGTGCCCTATTCAAAAAGAGAAAAAGATTTATTAAAGCCTTTCTGGAAAGAAGTAAGAGAATTTGCTAAAGCAGATTACATTGGCGGGAAATCTTTACCCGAGAGTGATTGTTACCGGGAAATAATTAAAAGTTACGGCTCTGAATATGGCGTAATAATGGGACAGATATTTTACGGAGTAAATGAAACTCAGATATTAGACGAAAAATATAAAAAAATATCTAATAAATTATTAGATTTTCCTAATACAACCGGCACAACTTTAAAGAAAGTATTACACATTGATATGGGCGCCGTTGATTTTCAGCCCTCAAGAGAAACTTTAAGTTACAATAAAAACACAATAAATACTTTAAGAACTTTGTTTTATGCTCATTATGAAAATTGGTTAACAGAATTATCTGGAAAATTAAACACACCTCAGAAATTCTTAAAGAATTATAATAAGGTTGATAACGCTCATATAACTTCTCACGGGTTTTTAGAAGGCACAGCAGCATGGAAATACTACAAAGACACTGTCAGCTACGCAATGGGAAAAATTATCTTGAATAAATCCATATTAGCAGACGATGCTTGTTACTACGCCAGGGAGCACAAACAATCTCACCAAATGATGTGCATTGGCTCTAATGTTAAAACATATTCTGATGTTAGTGATTCCTCCACAATAAGAGAATTCTTTAATAAAATTATGAACGGACAAATAAAATACGGCATAATTTTAGACGAGGAAAAATTAGCAGCACAGACACAAACTTTCTCATTAAGAACTATTGCAAAAGGAAAACAATATGGAACTATGCCGGCAGCTGTAAGAACTAAAATAACTTTATTGCCAAATAGGCAGGATGATTTATTTATAGTTTCTGAAAAAATCGGAGCTGTTATTAAGAAATTATTTCCAACATTTATATTAAAGAAAAGTTCTGAATTACAGCTTCCAAAAGAAACTGTGGCAAGACAAAAAAGAGAAAAAACTGAAAGAAATAATGACTGTGTAGTTTATAATTATATGGATGGTAAAAATAAAATATTGGAAGCGCAAGTATTAAAAATTGCAGCAAAAGAAATAGTGACTTATGAATGTTTTGAAGGTAATCCGAATGAAAGAGGTTGGTGGTTCACTCCTGAATTTAGCAAATTAGCTCTTAATTCTAAACTTAATAAAAATGCAGCAATCAGAATTGATGAAAAAGGAAGAGTAGAATCGTCTAAGTTCAAAATAAACTCACTGAATAAAATAAGAGGAGTTATCCCAGTTCCAACGCATCACTTTTTAATTGATTACAAGTTTTTTAAGAAAAATAATATCCAATTTAATTCTAATTGGGTTCATGCCCCAGATTATGCGATGAGTTATTTGAATAATAATTTTGATAATATATCTGATAATTTATTAAACCAGTTTAATCTTTATGGAAGCTCGTTATTAACTTCAAAAGAAAACGCAGAAAAATATTTACATATTGGAAGTAACTGGGTTGATTTTAATAACACTGCTTTTGGAAAAGAATGTGAAAGAAAAATAACAGAAGCTGGAGTGCCTGAAGTTGCAAGAACTAAAATAAGAGAAGCTTATGAAAAAATATTTAATGTAGTCAAAGAAAATGGCTCACACAGTTTGCATGCTGAATTACAGCCAAAGTTTTTCGCATTATCAAAGAAAATTGATAATTTGAACTCAGAAAGAATAGATTTTAAGCAAGACTTATATAATTTATATCCGATGATTAGTTTCGCGTTTGATAATGCTGGATCATCTGGAATTAGTAACAGTATTTCTATCACAAAAATAGTAAGTTATATTGCTAATATTGAAGGACTGGATGAAAAATGATTAAGCACATACTGACAGAAGAAGCAGTTTTAATTCCCTCAACTGAAGGAATAATACAGATACAAAAATCTCATAAAAAGTTTGATAAAATAATGAACAGCATTATGAACACTGATTCTGTCAGTAATATTATGAAATATATGAATCGTTTTTCCTATGAAGATGATGAAATATCTATTTCTCAAGATAAAAATGAGAAAATAGAAATATTTTACAACGGAAAATATATCGACTTAGATGAAAGAATGAATGTAATTTTCAAAAGATTGATGTCGCTCGATGATGGTTTTGAATTATCGTATGGAGCTGCTTTCCTTAAAAAATTATTAAAAAATAGATATTATTCTCTTAATACAATGTTCGATATTTTATTCAGTAATGGATTCGCATTTACTGCTAATGGAAATATAATAATCGCAAAAGAATATGAAGAAGAAAGCAACAGATTTTATCCAAAAGTAAGAAGTTTTGCTAATCGTGATTTTGTAAAAGTTTCACTTGCTGTTGTAGATCCAAGCACTTTAGATCAAGATATGAACTTCTTTTATTATCACGTTATTGGACATTTAATCACTAAAAATAGCAGTGAATACTTAAAAAGTTTAACTGGAACTTACATAGGAAATGTAAATAAATATTTAACGATAAAAGAAGATATATTAAAATTAGCAAATACAAAAGCAAAAAATGAACCTGGCGTTGATAATAAAGCTTTGTTTGTTAATGAAATGTCAATGAAATATGCAATTAATATTCAACCAGATTTAGATTTACAAGAAATGATCGAATCAATTACGCGTCAAATAAAACAACATGAAACATTGGAGATTAAATTCGAATGAGTTATAGATTTTTAGAGCACAGTTTATTAGATAGTCCAGAGGGCGCCTGCGCCGTAGTATATGGCCGTGGATGCCCTTTGAGCTGCAAATACTGTTATAATACAAGCCTGCGAGACTTTTGTTTTGTGCCGGGTGATTTAATTGTGCCAGAAGTAAATGAAAAAATAACTGCATTAAAACGATGGAATGAGGCGACTCGACAATATATTAAAACTGTTGATTACGTTATTTTTTCAGGTGGGGAGATTCTTTGTAAGCACGAAAATGAATTATATAGTATGATGCACCACGCGCAAAGAAGCGGGTTTTTAACTGGAATATTCACAACTGGAATGTTCCCAGAAAAAATAAAGTTTTTATTAGACAATAAATTGATTAATTTTTATCATTTTGATTATAAATATTATGATGTGATGATTAAACAGAACTTAGAAATTGACAATCTCACAATGGAATCATTAAAACTTGTTTGGAAAGAATTACTTCATATGACTAAAAAATCAGATTGCATAAAATATTTTCACATAAATACTACTGTGATGAAATCTGTTCATGATGAAGATGTGTTAAAATATATGCACTCTCGAGTTAAAAATATATTTCCAGAATTAATGAAATTAGATATTTCTATAAATAAATTCCCGTCTTCAAAATGGGGATGGAAATTAACTACTTTAATGGACCAAAACACGCTGGGAAATCTTAATCTTAATTTAGAAACTTATTCGGAAAAAGAACTTAACCAAATAATCGAGAATTTATAAGACCTAATTCTAATCTTTCTTTAAATAATTCGATTGATTCCGTTAAACTTAATTTACTTGAATTTTTATGTAAAGAATTTCTTATATTCATTGTAACTTTTCTAGGATCTCTAGAAAATTTTCCTTTGTTTAATGCAGCAACTTCACCAGCAATAGCGGATAAAATTTGAATACTTTTAACAGGTTCTATATTCCAAACAGTATTTCCACTTGTACCATTATGATTACCATCTGCAGGAATAAAAGTAGATTCAATTCCATGTTTTTCTAATATAGTTCTATATGGAGTTGTAATATTCTGATTTAATTTTCCTCCTTTCCATAATGACCATATAACATATGCTATTTTATTTTGTATTTCACCTTTATCCATTGGGCCCGGTGGAACTGCTTCAGCTACTAAACCATTCATTATTGAAAAAGTTTGTTTATCATTTACAGGAGATTCTTGTTGTCCATTATTTCCACTTAATCCAGGTAATGCGGGGTCTCTTCCTCCACCAACATTATAAGATCCAGAACCAGTCATAGTTGCAACATTTTCTGCTGCTTGTTGTGAAGATTGTTGTGTTCGTTGCGTGCTTTGTTCTAAAGCAGTTAACCTATCTAATATTGCTTGCATAGTTGTTTGAGCTGTTTGATCTTGCGTTTGTTGAGCTGATTGTTCTATTTGAGCTTTTAATTGATTTATTTCTTCTAATTGTTTTGCTAATTCAGCTGTTTGATTATCTATTTGTCCTTTTAAGTTTTTAACTTCATTAGGATCAAATTCAGTACCTTGATTTCCAATAATACCATAATCTGTTAACATTTGAGGTAAATATTTTTTTAACGTTTGTATTGCAATCTGTTTATTTTGTTTAGCTGCACCTGCTGCTTGTCTTCCTTCTCTGCTTTTTGGATCAAATTCTCCACTGGGATTTCCCTGTGGATTAAGATATTTTTCTAAAGTGTCTTTGAATGGATTTATCACATCATTATAAATTCCTTGTTCAATTTCTTTAGCGCCTTGAGTTGTTAAAGGTTTTCCTCTCTCTGTTGCAGCTGCTTTTTCAGCTTCAGCTTTTTGTTTCGCGGCAGCTTTTGCTGCCTTTTCATCATCTAATCTTTTCTGATTTTGTAATTCAGCTTGTTCTTCTTCAGCTTCATTCCCACCTGCTCCGCCTTCCATTTCTTTAATATGTTTAAGCATTGCAATATCAGTATATCGCTTTAAATTTATCTCATCTTCTTTAAGATGTTTTATATCTTCGTACTGTTTTAATAATTCAACAGTTTCGTATAATTTATATAAATCTTCATCACAAATAATATCTAAAAATTGCTCATAAAGTTTAGACGCTTTTATAGAAGAATTCCAAACGAAATCTCTTCTTTGTTTTATTCCTTTATAATTATCTGCATATTTAATAAATTGATCTAAACTTCTCACTTTTTTCTCCTATTATATAGTTGCAGCACCCGGCTTTACGAAATATGCCCATTTTATTGCGACGTTATTTACAGGTTTTTGTAATTTAATAAAATCTGCATAAGGCATTGGTATATCATTCATTATACTTGTGCTTCTAAAATTATTTCTATAATCTCCATAAGGATCATCTATAATAAAGTGTATTGGTCTAAGATCATACATCTTGTCTAAATTATCCATAAATGATTTATCATAAACAGCGCCCGCAATTACATTAATATGTCCTAAAGTTCCCGTTGCTCCGCTGGCCCAAGTAAATGGATATGTTCCAGATAAAATTACTGGTCGATTATTTATTACTTCTTTACATATGTCGCTTATAGTATTATTTTCCTTAAATGATAAACAAGAAGTTCCCATCCAAAGATTCGTTGCGAATACATTTAAAGTATGAATAAGATTTGGACAATATGCGTTATCATCACCCCTCTCAAATGCAGCGGCCATTGCAGGCATCCATTCTCTATATTTTTGCATTACTCTTTTATCTGTAAATATAAAATCGCAAAGATTATCTTCCGGTTGTCTAAATTTTCCTTTTGGAAATTGATACCCGGCATAATCCAATGCCATTACTATACTAGTAACATTGCACATTGAATCAGCATCCATTTTTAATTTTGGATTTTTAGGATGAACCCATCTGAATTCATTGTTTCGTTGTGAATAATTTAATTTCCCACAATCACATCGGAATGTTATTTTATCATTTTCAAAAATATATTTCATTTTAATCTCCTACTACATAGAATTCTAATATATCATCAAATTTCTTTTGTATTTCACTAATACTAACGCCAGAATCTATCGCATCTGATATTACGCTTGCGAGTTTATTTCCAAATAATAATCTAGCATTAGTTCTATCTCTACCTTCATTAAGTTTAGTTTCATCATAAATTGTTTCAAATAATTTTTTCATTAATTCTCCTTAAATTTCTTCTTATAAAAATTATCTTTTGTTAAATCAAATAATAGATCATTTACGTCTCCGCCAATTGTATTGATAATAGACACTGATGACCTAATTTTATCTTGTTTCCCGCGTAACAAACTTTTAAGCAAATCAATATTTTGTTGAATAGCTTTTAATCTTTCAACTAAATCATAGTCCAATTCTTTCTGTATTTCACTTAAATCTGCCATAATATTTTCCTTTATAAATTACTTAAAAATTTATCTATTCTTTGTTCTAATAAGTTTGTCTTTTGTTTTTGTTTAACTAACCAATCATGTAAAAATTGGTCTTCTTGCCCGTCTAATAATGCTTCAGGTATTTTAGTATGTCTTGGACTAGCAAAAGAACTTTCTGCGTCTTTATTTTCTTGTTCAGCTCGTTTTCTTCTATTATCTCCAATTTTCTTTTCTCTTGCAGCTGCATAATTATATGAGCCAATATCTTCAGGAGTTCCTTTTGGGTTTTCTTTTGGATCAGGCCAACCTTGTGCAGTATTATCTATTAATTTGCATCTCACTAGATTCAAAGGAGATTTTTTATTTTCATTTTCTTCTCTTAATTGAGTTGGTGATAAACTTTGCATTCTTTCATTTAATTTATTAAAAAGATATAATCTTTCTTGCAAATTTTTAGTATCATAAATTGGGTCATTTTCGTTAAACATTTCTTTTAATTCAGCTCCTTCATCTAATTCACTTTCTTCCCAATCGAAATAATCATTATTCCAAATTGCGTTTGGTCCAGGAGGTCCTTCTTTAAAAAGCGGTTCAGAATAATGTCCCTTTGGAGGTCCTCCATCATCCGGCAAATCATTGTAATAACCATAATCATCAGATGGACAAGTACAAGGAACTTCATTACAATTTTCACATGGTCCTACCGTATAATAATCTGAGCCGCTTATATTTCCCCACTCATCTCTATTATCATCATAATCAAAAGAAGTTTCTCTTTCATATTCATCATAATCAGCATAGCCACTTATTCCATCAAAATCTGGGTCTGTTTCCCAATCTGGATTATATGCTTCATTTAGAACATTAGGATCTAACATGTTTTCTGCAGCAGTTGCTTGTAGGGAACTAGACCCACCTGCTGTTGAATTAACAGTTTCAAATATTTTTTCAAAATTAAGATTGTTGATAGCCACTTAAGTAACCTCCTATAACAGAATTAATTACGTCTTTTATAATATCAACTTCAAAACCCCAGCCTTCTGAGATCGTTGAGAGTGCATCTCTTGATGATATGCCTTCATTTAAAACTAAATTAATCCAATCACCTGTAATTTCTTCGCACTCTAAATCACTTAATTCATCAATATAATCATGAGTATCTGGTTCGAAAGTCATTGCAGTTACAGCACGTCTTTCAGCTTCTAACAATCTATCATCTGATCTATCAAATTTATGCATAAATTTTTCTAGTTCAGGAACTTTTTGTTCATAAACAGATTCATATATTTGATTCAATATTTTTCTATCTTTCATTTTTTTTCCTTAAATAATTAGTTACGCGATTTACAAATAATTTAATTGCCTAAACCAGGGCTTCTTCCTTTATAATCATCGTAATCTGGATGATCTGGACAACCATCATTATCACAGTTGTCGCAGTCACCATCACAGTCTTCATCTTCTTCAAGATTATCTGCAATCTTTTCTAAATCAAGATATCCTGCAGAACAACCGAGAAAATATTTGGCGTTATTTACGAAATAAGTATTACTTTCAAATCTGATTTCAATTTTATCATCTAAATTTTCAAGTAAATCTAATGCGTCTGAAAAAAGAGTTTTGAGATCTCCTACTGTTCTAGTATTACTTCCCCAACCCATTATTCATCCTCATCAATATCTTCGTCTTCATCCTCATCATCGTAATCATCATCGTCGTCATCGTAATCATCATACTCATCGGCGATTTCATCATAAAGATCAGCTAAATCTGTTTCAGCTTGTTCACGATTTCCGTCTTTAATAGTTTCTATAATTTCTTCTAATCTTTCAATCAAATCTTTGTCTTCCATAATTTACTCCTATTCTAATCTTTGCGTCCAAGCAGTCGGTGATCTCCATGCTGCTGTTTGTCCTAAGTCTAATGGATTGCCACCAAATTGTGGGTAGTCCATATCCATAAATTGAAAAGTTACAGTGAATTTATTTGCTGCATCACCTTCTGTTGAGAACGCAATACCGCCTAATTTACTAACCCAAACATTATAAAATGCCCATAATGCGAGAGGATTCATTGATGATCGTGTTGTTAAATGTCCATAAGTGTCTTCAATATCATTTGCGCCATAAGTGTCTTGTTTACCTGTAATGTTTCCATTTCCATCATAAGGTTTATTTACTGTAGTAGCAAAATATGCGCCGCCGATAGTTCCAACTTCTACTTTTCCAAAGAATTGTGTCGCGTTAGAAACACCGCCTGTAACCGGATCACCAACTGCGCCTAACCATGCTGCAAATCTTCTTCTTAAATCGAATGCTGCGTCTTCTCTGAATTCAATTTCAAATTGTCTATCCATTATCAAGTTAGCGTTTGGTCTTTTAATCGTTATTCCGTGATATTTAATTTCATAAGTTCCAACTTCAACATCTGGAATTGTGAAGCCGGTTGCTCTTACTGTTACTGGATAAGCATTAAAAGCTGCTTCTGGTTGTCCTGATGAAGAAGGAAAATAAATTTTAATATCATACATGTGCTGCATTAAGTCTGCGCCGGAATTTACTAAGCCTCGAATTGGGGCTGTTGTTCTATTGGTATTATATCCCATTTTAATCTCCTATATAGAAATAGTTTTAATATGATTCTTGCCAACTATCCAAAATAATGATGCTTTCTAATAATGACTTTTCTACTATTTAATATGATTATAGATACTTCATTTTTATCTGAATTTTATCATGCTGAAAAAATAAACTCTTATATGGAATTAATGACTTATATGCGACAATTTACTAAAGAACATTATAATAAATGCAATATTTTAATTCAAAAACATCACGTTATTCCATCATTCGAGTGTACTGATTTAGATCAAGAAGAAGAAATCTGGTTACCAGTTTCTATTCATTTTCGCGCGCATATATTAAGAGCAAGAGAATTTAAATTTATGCCGGGATGGGAAAATTATTCAATAGCTAATTATACAGAAGCTTATTGTATACTTCGAAAATTTAGAGATTTAAAAAGTATATTTTACAAAGAATATCAAGAAGCAAAAGAATGTTATCAAATATTTTACAGGCCTGAAACTTATGAAAAAGCTTATGGAAAACGAAGGGCTAATATTATAAAAAGAAAAATATCTTATGCAATGAGTAATTTAGATCAAGACGTTTTAAATAAAAGAGCGAATTCAATAGCTAAATATGCCGCGAACAGACCAGAATCACATAATAAAGCTATATCTAATGCTAAGAAAAAACCAATTTTAGACTCTAATAATAAATATTATGCGAGCGTAAAAGAAGCCTCGGAAGCGACCGGAATAAGTGAATCATCAATTAGAAAATGCTGTCAAGGAAAAAAAGCAGTTGTAAAAGGAATCTCATTCGATTACATGATTTAGCCGTTTAGTCGGCAAATTCTTGCATTTCTAAATTTATCTTTAAAAAGGAAAGAAATTTCATACTAAAATGTTATAATATTAAAAGTATGTTAATATAAAATTATGGAAGAAGTAAAAAGTAATAGACAAAAGAAAAAGGAAGCAGCTACTATTCATAATAATACGATGAGTATAGCTGAAAATCTATTTCCAATTGGACATAATACAGCAAACAATGGTGATTTATTTATGTATCTTAAATCTAATGAAGAAAACATTTTTAATGTGTATAATACAGAATCAGAAGATATATTAGATTTAAGAAAAATTGATGAAAATAAAGACGTTAAGTTGTTTTTCGGCCCATCTGCTATTATGAAAACGCTTGCCGAAAGTTATGGTGAAGATACTATTGATAGGCTTCAATTATGAAAAAATACGAAGTTGATCATAACACCAGAGAATATAATAGTGTTCACTGGGAGATAGCTCAAGCTTTAGTTAATATAGCAAATGAGTTACAAAGGAGAAATGATATTGAATACGTTGATAGAATAAATTTCAACGAAGATAAATATCATTTATATGAAGCAATTCGTAAAGATCGAGGAGATAAAAAATGAAAATTAGAAATGGCTTCGTAAGCAACAGTTCAAGTTCCAGTTTTATTATAATTGGAAAAGACCCACTTCAAATTCCAAAATTACATAGTGCATTTGGTAATGTAAAACGATTAGATATTCCTCAAACTTTGGGAGGAACAACTGATTGGAATTATGAAACTTATCGAAGTAATATTGATAAACTTAATTGGGCCGCATTGATGTGTTATATTATGGAAGGTCCTGGATCTGAAAAAGGAAATACTAATTGGACTGATATGTTTTGTGAAGTATTACAAGAAGACTTAGGTGTAGAAGAAATTAAAATAAATTATATGTATAATGAAGATGATGAATGGACACATGACGCATTCGCAAGCAATAAAATTGCATACGAATTAAATCATGGATCTAATCCTTACAATTCAGAAGAAAGCGCAAAAATGTTTACCGATAAAGAAACATTGCGTAAGTTTCTTTGGGCACCAGACTCAGAGATAGATATAAAATACGATTAAGGAGAAATAATGGCTGTATATTTAACACACGGAATAACATTCCCAGCAGAAAAAATTGTTGATTATAAAAAAAAATTAAAAAAAGAACAAAAGAAATTAAAAGAAATGAAAGAAGTTATTCTTCCTAAAGAACAAGCTGATTTAGCTCTTATTAAGACTGAAGATGAAATCTGCAATCTTTCTTTAGAGGATATAAAAAAATATGCTATTTTAATATCTGAGAAACTTAAACCTTATTTTGAAAAAGAAATAAAATGCACTCTCTCTAATATAGAGAATTGTGGTAAATGGGAAGAAAAATGTATAAAAGAATTTGAAATACGTCTTGAATATTCAAAAAAATATGCAGAATATGAAACTAAACTTGATAATCTTAAAAAAGAATATGAAGAAAAATTGAATGAATTTGAAATTGCTTATGCTTAAAAAATTATTGATTTTAATTCCAATATTATTTATATCTTGTAATGGAATAGATTTTGATATAATTACGTATGAAAAAAGATTTAATATATATGAATTATATAATCGTGGAAATTCAGATATAAATGCGATGACTAATTTTCTCCCAAAATGGGAAGAAAGATATCCAAAATCAGAATATATTTGGATTCAAACAAGCTGGTCAAGAATTATAATTCTTCCAAAAGAAGATCTAAGGCGTCTGTTAGACGAGGAATAGAAAAATGAAAAAGGAGGACACAAAAATGTTGAAATTTTCGAACAATTTCGAGCGTGATGTGTGGTATGATTGGTACCAATCAAAACTTCACGAAGCAGGATCTACACCTGAGTCCGCAGCAGAGTATGCAGACAAAGTGTTAGAACAACTACAGAAACGTGATAAAGTAGACAATAGTGCAGCAGCAAAAACTGGCAGAATTACACAAAAACACTAATCACAAATTGCTTTTCATTTACTAATTACTTATAAAGGAGATATTTTGTGGATGAAAAGCAAACAATTAAAATTAAAAAAACTACCCTCACAATTATTATTCTCAGCGTTCTTCTTGCTGTTTCTATTGGGTTCAATATATACTACGGAAGCAAGTCAGGAATTATCAAACACGCAGAGGAGTTACGAGCTACTGTTGCAAGAATGGAACTCATCATCGATGAATTTGAGCTCATTCATGCTGAGCAAGGCGAACAACTTAGAGACGCACTTACAGAGCTTCGTATATCAAGTGAACTCGCAAGCGAACTCGGAGATAGTAATAGACGAGCCGTTGAGTTGGTTAGACGCTCAAATGCAAGACTTACTCAATTTGAAGGAGCAATTAACAGCACTGCAACAACTATCGATGGACTTATTGTTAGACAACGACTTATTAACGAATATTTTAGAGAACAATCAGAGGATAATCGCAGACTTAGAGAGGCGCTTGGCATCAGCAACTAGAGGTGTTGAAGATGCTATCGAAAATTGGTGGCACATGGAACAACTTGCTGAAGGTTTAAGAGAAGAAATTGCGACTGCTAATTTACAAATTGATCGTTGGGAAAGAGATTATATTTCTTTAGAGCGAAGATTAAATATACAGCCTTATGTTCAACTTGGAACTGGAATTAGTTTTACAGTAGGTGGGACTTTTATTGGTTTGGGCATCGCAGGAATGACAATGGATAATTCGATTAACGACTTTATTGGAAGTAAATCTTTTACTACAGGTTGCGTTATAGTCGGAGTCACAACATTAGTTTATGTATGTGGCAGATATGTTTTTAAATGGTGGTAATATGTTTTTAAAATGTAAATTAAATAAAGCACAAAATAGTGAAGAAGTAGAGGAACTTTTTCGCAAGCATAAAATATATGATTTTAAGAAGCGGATAGAAATTCTTAAAAAAGTAATGGGGAATCCTGAAGTGTTCATAACTGTAAAAGATCAATCTGAATCTGAGTTGCTCAGTTATTACCTGACTTTACGTTCTATGTTTATTACAGGCTCTTGGAGAATTTGAACGAAATAGCATATTTTCTTATAATATAATATGAATATGATTAAGGGAGAAAATATGGAACAAATCCAAAAAATTGCATTCGCCAAACTTACGGCGCAAATAACAGGCGGAGAATTTATATCAACGCCCAGACAATTGGAAAATGGAACTTTTATGTTCACATTTCCTTCAAAGCCCGGAAAAAAATACGGTATTTATTCTAGTGGAATAGTCCGCTGCATTACCGAAGGTCGCTATGGAGACAGCATGACACCGATTCTTTGGAATCCGGTTGTAAAACACACAAGGCATGTTTGCGGCAGAGATTATACTTATGAAGAAAAAACTATTCGCAAAGTGTCTTTTGATGAAGGCCTGTTTTATTTGCAAAAGAGATTTTATCAGAATTAAATTCCGAGCCCGAGAAATCGGGCTTTTATTGAATTTTAAAAAAGTTAATCTTATATTAAATTTAAGGAAATAAAATGAATCAAGGAAAAACACAAGATCCAACAATGGAAAAAGATGACACCCCAGTTGTACGGAATCCGAATGAAATTAGGGACTTACTTTACACAACTTTGACTTTGACCGAATACACAAAAGTTCCGATTCTTTATCTCGGAAATCCTGGCATTGCGAAAACTACAGGTGTACGGACATGGGCGAAAACTTTTGGTTACAAAGTAACTACGCTCATTGGAACGCAAAGAGTTGCTGAAGAAATTCTCGGCTACATGGTAAATGATACTGGGCAAAAACGTCTCATTACTTACACTCCCGACTGGTTTGACGAAATAACGGAAAATAAAGCTGCTGGATTTAAAACTCTGCTTTTTGTTGATGAATTATCACAGGCGGCGGATAATGTTCAAGGAGCAATGTTACAATTAATTTTTGACCGGAGAGTTGGTGGTCGTGATAATTATTTACCTGATGATTGTCTTGTTGTGGCCGCGGCGAATTACAAGGGAAATATCCCTCCTCAGTGCGGTATTCAAGCACCGACATTAAATCGTTTCTGTATTATCAATGTTCGTTATTCAGATTCAACTGCACTCGTTGATGAGTTTTTACAGAGCGAGGAAGAAAGAACAGCAAATATTCCCGTATTCAAAAGAAATATTATTACGGATAATATCCGTGCGGATGCAAGAGCAATTCTTAAAGAATCTCTGAAATTTATGTTTGGAACTTTCAGTAAAAAAGACGACAAGGATATTTTCCTTGATGTTAATAACACTGAATACGCCGACTTATTTGATCAGCCAGGGCCCATTTACAATTTTATCACTGGACGAACTGTCGATTATATGTATAAAATGGCGCTCGGTTGTATTCATATAAATCTCATTAGGAAAACTAACAAGGATGTTGTGCATAATATTTTCATGGGATTAGGTGGAGCGGGAACTGGTGGCTTGCATTCTGATAAACATAAAGAGGATTATAAAACTGCATTTATGACAGCGATACAAAAAGTTCTCAGAAAAGCAGTTGAGCTTAATAAATCTGAAATGAATGCAACTGAATTAAAGTTCAGCGGAAAATCAATTGACAAATGTATTTCGGAATGGCTCAGACATCAAGAATCCAACGGCACAGTAAATGATGTTAACTTGCAAAAAATAATGGTAATGATCAAGAAGGAATATCCTGCAACAGCAATTGGCATGAAAAACTTTGTAGAAAACTTTGACGGAACAAAATTCCTTGCCGATATTCAGAAAATTGAAGCATTACAAAATTATTTGAAAACAGTTCAACTTACTGAAATTGCGCCTTACTTAAAAGAAATTGGAACGATAACTTCTGCTTATGAAACTTACAAAGTCGCAATATTAAACAGCCTCACAGGCAACAACTAGGAGAAGATATGTATTTAATGATTAAAACTAACAGCGGAATTAAAAAGGCTTTTATTAGAAATCAAATCTTTTTTGAAGCAGATGACTTTAATAAAAAAGGAGATTCAATCACTACATCTACTATTACCGGCGTTTACTGGATTGACAAAGACAGAAACATGACTTTGTGGCCGGCGAAGAAATGGATTGAACTTGCAGAATCAAAAGATTACTGGGGAAATTAAAAACTTACGGTCTTATATTATACTAAGAGGAAAAAATGGCTGATAAAAAAATGAAAACCAAAACTAGCAATAAATCTGTATTTGTGCTTGTCCCAAAACAAAATCGTGAAGCAGCACAAAAATTATATGAGACCGCTCCCTTTTATAAAGCTGATGGAAAAGTGGTGTTGGGTGAAGCGACCTTTACGATAGAAAATATCTTGGAAGATCGATTAATAACTAAAAAAGATGTGGATTATCTTGAAAAAATGCTCAACACTATTTATCCAAAATCTCGTTATACTCCGTCTCAGTTAGCAACAACTAACATGGACTTAATTGAAACTTCAACAATGATAAAATATCATCCCCGCGATTTTAAGGAACTTGTAGCCGCATCTGTTATGGCTTGTGTTATGAAGGAATGGCGTAATTCTTACAAAATATTTATTCACGAATATGTTGAAGATGAAGCTTATGATTCTGTCGACCTTCATGAAAAAGGCCACGTGCTTTTTAATCACACCGCAAACCAAAAAATATATCTCGAACAATTCAAAAAAGAATTAGATGCAGTTTGGGATCTTAAATTAGCAAAATATTTTGACTCATCCGTATTTAAAAATTCAAAAGATAAAATAGTAAAAATGCTCTTTAATGAGTTCAGTAATATTGCTCAGGATATGGAAATCAATTCAAAATTATTTGACAATGGTGAATGGGTAAAAGCAAAAAAGACAATGACTCGTTCAGGAATGATTTTATCTTACAAGGAATTATTGAGCAACTTCGATGAATTAAGTGGTTTAATAAAAAACCAAAAAGCAAGAGACATAAGCACAAAATCTTACAAAGAAATCGCATCGAAATTTTTATTTATATTATCTAATATTCAGGATAGGATTGGCGGAGAGGAAGGCGACTTCCAATTCTGTTATCCCGAAAATAGAGGTTGGCCAAATAAACTCGATTGGATGACTTACATGATTCTGTTGGTAAAAGATTTAGACGAAACAATGGAACAGATAATGAAAAACATCGCTCAAAAACTTGGAATGAGCGGACAACCTTGTGACCAAGACGGTGGTAATTCTGGTGGCGGACAACCTGGTCAAGGACAAGGTCCCGGCGGAAAACAGATTAGTCAACAAACACTCGATGATTATTGTGATCAAATGGATCAGGAAGATAAAGCTGAGGACGCCGCTAATGCGGATGCTGGAATTGGTGATGATGACGATGAACTTGAAGACGGTGATTTAGCAAGCGCGGGAGCAAAACACAGAAATGCTGGCGGAACTGGAAAAGGCGCCGGACATGGTGGAACAAAAGTAGAATTTGAAACTTGCGACACTTTTGATAACTTTACTAAATTTCTCAGAAAAAATTGTCTCGGAAAGAAAAACAGACGATGGAATTCAGATGTACTTTATAATTCTAACAGAGGAAAATTTTCCAGCAGTGTTGTCGTTCCTCGAAGACACTTAATGGAAAAATGGATGCCAACTGAATGTCACATTATCGTTGACGTTTCTGGCTCAGTTCCAACTGACTATGTAGAGCGCGTAATAAATTCTATCGTTGATACAAACTCTGGAATTGACTTGAAAAACTCGCACATAATTTTCTGTGATACACGAGTTGTATCAGACGAAATAATGTCTGCCAGAACAAAATCTGTTTATGCGGGCGGAGGAACTGAAATTGCGGAAGGCATTAAATATGTAGCAAGGAAAGGTTACTGTTCTAAAAAAACGGATAAACTTTTTATTATATCTGATTTTGAAGACAGTTTAGAGCGTTGGGTTGAAGCGGCGAAGGATATTCCTGGAATTAAATATGCAATCGGTTACAATGTTCACTCTGATGATGAATGTAATGATATATTTAGACATCATGGTGGAAGGTCCGACGGCTTCAAAAATAAATGGAATAAAACGTTTAAAACTGTATTTATTACAGAGAGAATATAAGGAGATAATTATGTTGGGATTTTTAAAAGATTGTGGAATTGTTTATGGAATTATTTTTGCAATAATTGGTGCATTGGTTCTTTCATCAATTGCTCCTTTGGCATTAATTGCAATTACTGCTGCAATTATTGGCGTTGATTATTATAAATTACAACGGAGTTAAATATGATAGATAAAGAATTATTCGTTTGTGGAATTAATGATAGAAAATCTGCATATAAAATGTTGCTCCATATTGGAGAATATAAAGACGTAAAAAATACTTATGATGCAATGTTTAGAGGTGGAAAAGCATCTGGAGCAAATACAGACGCATTATTTATAATACCATTTCCTCCGGATGATGAAGTGTGTGAAAAATTTAAACTTGACAAAGCATTTCTTCAGTGGTTAAATGAGGAGTCTAAAAAATGCCGCGTTGGCACACAGGTACAATGAAATCAGGAAGACCTCATCACGGACAATCAATAAAAATCCAATTTTTCGACAAGGATGGAAATTTAAATTATGATACTAATCTTTTAGTCGGAGAAAATTTAGATATACATTCACTCGACGGCGTAAAATTATTCATAAATCATGGAGATGTTAAAGGTGAGGAGATGCATTTTTATTATAATACTCGAACTAAAGCGGATGCAATGATTAGGGATTATGATAGAATGCATGAAGAAAATGAAGAATTAAAAAGAAAATTATTTTTAATTGAAAGTATAAATGGATTAATAGATGAATAAAGATATTTTTGGCGTTGAAAAAGATAAATATTATGCAACAGCAGATACTCATATCGCTATTGATAACGAAGTTGTTGAATCAGCTTGGCATGCTGTAAAATCTATGGAAGTAAATAATCTAATTATTGAAAATAAAGCATTAAAGAAACAGATTAGATATCTCAAAAAGCAATTAAAATATTATAAAGGATTAAATGAGCTCTTCTAAAACTTTGTACTAATTATTTAAGTTAATATAACTTTATGGGGAAGTAAAGTACCCTACAATAATTAGAAACACAAATGTGTTACAGAGGAGAAAAAACATGAGTGAAAACACAAACCAAGAAGTCGTAACCGACTTAGATTCAAGCTTCTTTCAAGCCTATTCCAAAAAAGTTACAGAAGACTCAAAGAAAAGCTCAGGCGGCGGTAGTTATACACCGAAACAGTATGACGATATAGCTTTCGGAGGATTAGAGACAGGCGTCAATAAAATCTTTCGTTTAATTGGTGCTCCACCTGGAGCAGAATCAATGGGTTACAAAAGAAAAGATTATGACCCAAAACAAATTATGATGTGTGAAGTTAAAGATGATGAAGGTAAAAAGTTCACAATTAAACTTCCATTGAGAGAAGATATCCCTGCTCATAATCATATTTTGCATCGACTTTGGGATAAAGTCGCGGAAACAGCTTGGATAAATAAAAAGAAAGTTTTTATCAACGAAGCAAAACATCCAGAACTTTGGCTCGCTCTTACTAAAGGCAATTATAAGCCAGAAGATGGTTACGGTTATTCTATTGCCGGTGGATATAAATCAACCACATACACTTTAATGAACGTTATTGACCGTGCTGATGATTGGTGTAAAGAAAATAAGCATACTAAACTTATTGCGAGAGATATTGGTGTATCAACAAACTCAAAAGGCGAGACAACTTATTGGCCAAAACCTGGTGTTAAATCATTTGGTTTCTTAAAAAGAATCGCAGACATTATTGGTAAATATGGAAATTATGAAACTTACGATTTAGCAATTAAGAGAACTGGTGATAAGGATAATCCATTTGAATTAAAAAATGCGTCTCTTTATAAATCAAAAGATATGATGGACGAATTAAAAAATGCGGATGGTACTTTGCCTGATGCAAATACTATCGTTGTAGGTCCATTATCAGCTGAAGAAAAAACTTATATGAGATATGATCTTGATAAGTTATATCAACCAACATCATATACTAAACTTTTAAAAAGAATTCCAGCATTGTTTAAACTTACAGATGCAACACTCGGAACTAAGTTTTATGATGAATTAGAAGGTCTTTCAAAGAAAGAAAAAGAAGAATGGGAAAGACTTTATGGTGATGAAAATGCGAAAGCTGAAACTGCTCAAGTTGCAGCAGAAACTGTAGCGATTAATGAAGCAGTCGCTGAAACTCCAAAGCCAAGACGAACTGTAGTTGGTCCAACTGAAACAGGTTTATCAGCTGATAAAATTAAAACGCTTCACGGTTGGTCAAAGTTAACTGATGCTAATAAAGCGCTTATTAAAGATGTTTTAATTAAAAACGATGAAGCATCTGAAATAATTTATGAAGAATGTGATGAAACTAAAGCACTTTATGCTTGTGATTGTAATGCAAGCTCACCTGAATCATTTAATTCTTGTCCAAAATGCGGAGCAGATTTTACAGATAGTGAATAATTAAACAGCGGGGCATTTCGCCCCGCTTATTATTTTAATAGGAAGTAAAGAATGGGAAGACGATTATTTAATAGACTTTTTAGTAGAGATGAAGAAGACGTTTCAAACAAAAAAATAAAATTTAATAAAAATGATTTAATTGAACAAGACAAAAAAGAGTTTAATGCGGAAGAAATAGAAAAAACTATTACGCTTATTCAAAAATATGGTCTTTCCAAAACTACAGTTCAAAAAACAACTCATAATAATCTTAAATTAAGAAAAGATTTAGGATTAAATGATATTGATTATTTTGTTTTATCAATTATCTTACATCGTCCTAATAGATCAATAAACGTAAATGAGATAGTAAACTTCGTCAGAGGAAGAGGAGATCTTTATATTAGTATTTATGATATTTTATTCTCATTATATCATAAAAAATTACTAGAAATCGTGCCGGATGATTCTGATATTAGATTTCACTGTTCAAATGATTTATTAAAATATGTAGTTACAGGTGCTGAATTTAAGCCTGATATGGAAATGTCGCTCAAAAAAGTAATTAGAATAAATGATATAATCGCTAATCTTTATAATGCGACTGACCCAGGTTCTAATATAGCTGAAAAACATATTGTGCATATTTTAAGAGAAAATAGCTCATATCCTTACTGCAAGAAATTATTAGAAGTATATGATAATAGACACGATTTTAAAGGTGTGCAATATCATTCTTTTTTATTTTATATTATTGGTCACTTAATAACTGCACAAAGCGGAACATCAATAAATAAAAATAGTAATTTTATTGAAGCATTTTGTCAGCATCACAATAATAGAGAAAAAATGATGAATATCATATTCAATGAAGATGATCATATACTATTTAAGAATAAAATCTTTGATAGATCAATTGATGAATCAGGAAAAGCTGATAAAGATGAAATAGAATTACATGCTGAATTTAAACGAAAATATTTACAAGGCATTGTAGTAGAAAAGAAATTAGACACTGTTACAAACAGTAAAAATATAATTAAAAAGAAAATGTTTTACAATGAGGATAACCAAAAACAGATAGATGACTTGTCTAATATTTTAGAAAAATCTTCATTTACAAAAGTAAAATCACGGCTTAAAAAATCTGGAATGAGAACTGGCTTTGCCTGTTTATTTAGCGGACACGCTGGTACCGGCAAAACGGAAACAGCATATCAAATAGCAAAAAGAACCGGCAGAGATATAATCAAGGTTGATATGTCAAGTTTACGTTCTAAATGGTGGGGTGAAGATGAAAAAAACGTTAAAGCAATTTTTACAAATTATAAACTTGCTCTTCAAGAATCTAAACTTGAGCCAATCTTACTCCTTAATGAAGCTGATGCTATCATTGGGAAGCGTTTGGACGTTTCTGGTAATAATGGAGCAATTATCACCGCTATTAATGCGACTCAAAACATTATACTTGAGGAACTAGAAAACTTTGAAGGCATTTTAATCGCAACTACTAACTTAACACAAAATTTTGACAGCGCATTTGAGAGAAGGTTTCTTTATAAAATAGAATTTCAAAAGCCTGATACAGATGTTAAAACAAAATTATGGGAACATATGTTAACATTGCCAATTGAAGACGCTGAAAAACTTGCTAAGAAGTTTGATTATACAGGCGCGCAAATAGAAAACATATATAGAAAAAGAGAAGTTAATAATATTTTATACAATAATGAATATGATTTAGATAAAATTATAGAACTATGTGAAAATGAGTGCATAGAAGAAAAAACTAAGCCAATCGGATTTGGCAACTAGGAGAATAAAATGAAAATTAGAAACGGATTCGTAAGTAATTCATCATCAAGTTCATTTGTTATAGTCGGTTATCACTTTGAAGAAGATCAGTGGAATGAAATTAAATCAAAACTTAATCATGAAGTAGATGAGGATGATTATGATGATGGTTATCAAATTTTAGAAGAAGCGGGATTCACTTATCAATTTGAAGAGGGTGGTGTTTACGCTGGACTATCACTCACTGAAATTGAAGACGATGAAACGAGAAAACAATTTTTTGAAAGAGTTAAGAACTTAATCAAAGACAAATTACAAACAGAAGTTGAGCCCGAACTTATAAATGCCGTAATTGGAATGGGCGGAGAACTTGAATGGTAGTTAATTTAATTTTAGGAGAAATAATATGAAAAAAGATCCAGAAGTAAGAGAAGCAGAAGGGCTTCAAAAAGAACAAAAGATGTTTCAAAGATATGCTACTCGTGAAGGCGCGCCGAAATGCGAATCAGAATACTATCTTAAAATGGCTAACAGTACAGGAAGCCGTATCAACTGGCGCGTATTAGACAGTAAGTATAAGAAAAGAAAAGACGAACGAAAATCTTGGGATAGTTAATCTGTAATTATGTACAAGAAGTATATCCAGTGTCGCACTTGCAAAGGGAAAAATCCAAAAACATCACCACCCGGCTTTATAAGAGATATTGAAACTAAAAATGGGATTAATTATCCAATAGTTAGAGAGTGTCTTTGTCATAAAGTCTGGGCTGCTGAAGAAAATGCGTATAGCGAATGGATAAAATCTGGATTTAGGTCTGAATATTTTACTATCAATAATAATGAAAATGGTGAAGGCGATTATGTTGGAACGAAATCAATCGGCAATATAATTCGTTTATATCAATACATAGATAAATTTGATAATCCTCAAGTAAGTTCTTCAGTGCTTTACTTTTTTGGCTTAAATGGAACACAAAAAACTGTGACTGCTAATTGGATAGCAAATCGTTTAATTAGACGAGGAAAATCTGTTTATGCTCCCTCAATGAAAGAATTACTAGATAAACTTTGGAAGGAAGAACGAGAAGATATTTGTAAAGAGCATATTGATTTATATTCTAACTGTGACTTGCTTATTATTGAAGAATCTTTTGATAAAGAAAAAGCACATATTTGGGATAGTGGGAAACAGATTGGATATTTAGATAATTTTATACGAAATAGATTAAATAATAATAAAGGAATTATATTTATATCTAATAAAGGAATTAATGAAATTAAGAAAAATGGATTCTCAGATTCTTTAGTAGATTTAATAGAACGAGAAACTAAAAAACGAGATTCATTTTTTACATTTTATGATAATTATTTTGATTCAGTAGGCAGCGTGCCAGAGAAGTTATTTTAATGGAAAAATCAATTAAAAAATCTGATATAGATAATTTTACAGAAAAAAGGCTTTTGAATACTCTTTTTTATCAACCAGAATTTTTAGATTCTGTAAATGAAGAAATATTTTCATCTGCTGCAACAAGAAATATCTACAAATCGTTAATCTTTTTAAGAGATAATAATATAACATTTACTAGAGACGCTTTACTTCAAGAATATGCGAAACAAGATATCGACGCGTCAGAAGCTGTAGTAAATGTAATTACAGAAAAACAGAAAGAGCCTCTTACAACAATTACAGATATTTTATTACAATTAAATGATGCAAAAAAAAGAAGAAAAGCAATTGCTAATCTTAAAGCAGCTACTAATAAAATAAATGAATTAACGCATTTAAATGCCGATAATATATTAGAAATAAAAGATTTAATTGGCAATGCTGAATCTGAATTAGTTTTAGAAAATCATAATATCAAAAAAGTTATGTCCTTTGATGAGTGGTGTAAACAGCATAATAAAGAAATAAATATTCGTAAAAAAGGAAAACAATTTTATTTTTATAATTTTATATTTGACGAATTAGTGCCGGATGGTCCAAGGCCTGGAGAAATTGGAATAATAACTTCTTCATCTGGGTCAGGAAAATCTACGTTATGCTTGAACTTAATCAATTCTTTAATTGACGCGCAAATACCTTGTATGTATTTCTCATTAGAAATGTCCTCAATAGCAACAATGGATAGATTATTATCTAAGCGTCTTGAAATAAAATATAGTGATATAGTTTCTCCTTCTGACCAAGGACAATTTGAAGATGTCTGTAGTTTTATAGAATCAGAAAAAGAAAGCTTAAAAGAAAATAAAAAGTTTAGATTTTGTGAAGATGCTTCTATAACATTAAATGAATTAAGAAAACATATTAAAAAATTCCAAGCTGAAAATGGACAAAATTATTGCATCGTAGTTCTTGATTTATTATCAATGATAACGGACTTTACAAAAGTATCAGGCGGCCTTAATTTTGCTCAGGCGGTTGAAATTGGCGTAAATAAATTATCAGCTATCTCGAAAGAATTAAATGTTCATATTATTGGCGTATTACAGTTAAATAGAACTGTTGAGTCAGACGTAAAATGCCACGATGTAAAAGATTTATTAAAATTTAAACCTAATAGAGCTCAAATTAAAAATGCTGGTGCTTGGGTTGAAAGAAGTAGATATGTAATAACGACATTTAGAGAAAAAATGTATGCTGAATTATATTTACAACCAGAACAATATGAAAATATGATTGATATTATTGAATGCTCAGTAGTTAAAATAAATAATGCTAAAATTGGTAAAGTCTCGAGAGGAATATTTAATGGTGAATTCTTTGCTATTGAACCATGTCCGGAATTATCTACAATGAATTAAGATTCTTAATTACTGATGGGTCAAAAGTTACTATGCTTGTAGAAATAATATCATTATTATTTCCTTCAATTAAATTGTGAAATATAACGCCATCATAATCTTTTTTGGCTGCCATTAATACAATATCATCAGTAAAATCTGTTCTTCCTTTTTTAAATGGATTAGGTATTTCACTCCAGTAAGCTCCATCGCATTCTATTTCTAATGGATTGCTAAATTGTAAATCAGCTTGATATAATCCCAAATCATCAGCAGTAAAATCTTCAGCTACTTGTTTATCTGTTGACCAAAATATTCCTGCCATTTCCATATCATTCCTATTTATGCGAATTTTTCTATTGCAACGAGCTAATAAACTTTCTTGAGTTTTGCTTCCACCATGATATGCTATCATAATAATTAGTCAGCTTCTTTTAATTCTGTTTCAAATATTTCATGAAAATAATAAGAAATTAAAGATCTTAAAATATGTTTTTCCTCATAAGAAGAATATTTTAATAAAGAATTTTCTTTTCTTATCTCATCATTTAATTCAATTAAAAGATTATTTTCTATTCTAAAATTAAGTTTAACAAAAAAACTTAAATTACTAGCTTCTTTAAATTTTCTATCACATTTTTTTCTATAATAAACCCAACAATTTATAGGCTTAATATGCTGAATCATGCATTTTTTATCTTCACCAAGAAAAGGACATGGTAAATTATCATCATAATCAGGATTTATATCAATTAAGTTATCTTTATAAATAAAAACTTCTTTCATATTTTTTATAAACTTATCATATAAAATTTTATTTTCTTGTAATTCAACTAATATAATTAAATATTCTAAATATTCAAAATGCCAAATATCAGAATTTGAACTACCATAACAACACCCTTCACATCCTTCCCCACATTCATATTTAGTGTATTCTAATTTTTTATTTATTTTTTCAATAACTGATTGTCGTACATTTTCTAATAATTTTGCGTATGATTTAATCAATTCTATATGTTCTTTAATTAGTTTCATCTTTAATCTCAATCTTATTTATTAAAAGTGAATTTGATAAGAAATATTCGCTCGCTTCTTCAATTGACTTAAACTTACCAGAACGATAATTCTTCAAGAATATAACAAGGCTTCCACCGCTAAACTTATATCTGTAACTCGACCCAATTTCATCATTTTCAAAAGTGCTTTCTTCTAATGATAAAATAGCGATCTGTTTCCAAGATAAAATCTTATCAATTCTATAGCATCGTTTTCCAATTACACGCATTTCATATTTAGATAACTTATCAATGTCCGCGCCTTTTTCTATTTTAAGCGCTAATTCATCTGAAGTTAATTCATGCTTTTTAAGTATTTCTTCTATAATTCGAGGATAATGTTTCTCAACTAAAAGTTTTTTAATATCCGCAATGAAATCTTTAACATTTTTATCGTAATCAAATGCGAAAAAATATTTATTATTTGAGTTTACGTGCGTGACTAATACACCTTCTTCCCCGTCTTGAATCTTAATTATTATTGAAAGCAATACAGGCGACTTTTTGCCGAAATTCATAAACTTTGATGAAAATTGGTCTTTCCATATTTTGGCCGACATATTCGATTCTACTAACATATTATTTCTCCTACTTAATATTTAGTTTTGAACGGCTTTTCCGAAAATCTTATATTATATTATAACAATTTAAGGGAGATTAAAGATTATGACAAGGATTCAAATTACTGTAGAAAAGCCGGACTTGACAGATGGGCTCGATAAAACACCAGTTTATAAGGCAATGAAAGCAATTCCGACTTACAACACCGGAAAAATATTAAAGGGAAAATATCGCCCCGGCGCCGGAATCGAGACTAGAACTTTTTTGGACGGCGATAATTATATCGTTGAACTGAAGGGACAAAATGTTGGCATGGCTTATGATGCTGCTCAGGCTTTCATTGATGCGCTTGACCAAAACATTATTCTTGATGCAGTGGCTATCACCGGCAAGCGAATCACGAATTTACTCAACGACGAGTAAAATTAGAAAACTAAATTAAACAGAGCGGGTCAAAAGCCCGCTCATTGTTGATTAAGTTAATATAACTAGGAGAAAGAATTATGGCAAAGAAGAAAATACCACAAAAACCGGCTTATGAATACAAGATTTCAGACATGGAAGCAAAGTACAAAATATTCATAAACCCCGACCCAGAAAAAGCCACCGCAATTAAAGAGCGTGTAATGGCAAACGGCGGATTCTGTCCAAACAAAAATGAGACAGAGGATACTCGATGTATTTGTGTTCAATTTATGGAACGCGATTCAGAAGGCTGGTGCAAATGTCGTCTGTATTACAAAGAAGCGAGAACTAAAAAGCAAGCTGACGCATTCAAAAATTCCGGCTTTGAAGTAAATGAGAAAAAGGAAAAAGAATTGCTCGCTAAATTAGAAAAAGAAGAAAAAGCAAAAGCGAAGGAAACTGAATAGTGCCAGTAAAAAGAAAACCTGTTGGTGGATATCAACCAGACCCGAAACATGATTTTGAACCTGTAGCACCAACAGGCGGAAGTGGCGGAAAAACTTTAATACACGGAATGACGGTGCTTTCAACAGAATATCCCGACACTCCTGATGAATTATTTAAGCCGGAAAAAACTTTTAAAGAAGCAGAAGAAGATTTATTAAAGTTCGTTGAAAAACAGATAGAATTAATGAATGAAAATCTTTTATTTGGTGGACAAAATATTCCAACATTTTATGCGTTAAATAAATCTTTAATGGAATATGAGCAAATAACTTTAGGTCTTTTGGCTCTTCATCAAGAAATGAGAATAGCAAAAGATATAGCAAATGAAAATTATGAAAATTTTTATGCTGAGAAATATTGTGAAATAAAATCACAACAAGTTTCACTTGGAAAAAATGCGTCATTTTTGGCAGCCCGGGAAATTGAAATGGTTGTGAGAAAACAATTTCTCAAAGAACTTTCTCAATTAAAAGCTGAATATATAAAAATAGAAAACAAATACAACTTTGTAAATCATTTAATTTCAGCATGGGATAAATATAGTTTTGTGTTAAACACATTATCGTCAAACGCGAGAGCAGAAGCTAATGCAGCAGGCATTGGCAGTAAAAACCCAAAATCTTTTGGAGATGAAAATGAATAAAATAACGATAAATGGAAAAACAATAAAATCAAAGGGTACTAATATTTCGATAATAAATAATAAAATTATTATTGATGGTATTACAGTTGAAAACTTTGATGATTACACTAAAGACATAGAAATTACTATTGAAGGAAATGTGAATAAACTTGAAACAACTTCTGGCAATGTAACTGTTAAAGGCGATGTTGGAGAAATTGAAACAGCTTCTGGTGATATTGAAATTGATGGTGATTGCGGCGGCAGTATCAGAACTGCATCTGGTGACGTTAGATGTGAAAATGTTCAAGGTGATGTAAAAACTATGAGCGGAGACATAAGGAGAAAATAATGTTTGGAAAATCAAGAAAATTTAAAGGCCCATGGAGTAATACTGCTGAACTTGTTATATCACAAGCCACAGAAATTGCAGTAACGAAATTAGTAGAATCTCGTGAGATTAGTGAAGAAGAGCTTTCTAAAAAAGCGAAAGCATTAATTTTATCAACATTAAATGATTTAACTCTTACAGTCGCATTAAATATTTGGAGAAATGCTGAGGCTACTTTTGATAGAGAAGAGAGACCATTTTTTCCTCATACATATTACAAAACAGTTAAAACAACTTTGCCAGCCGACGAGGTAAAAAATATGATTAAGGAAATGATGAAAGAAGATCCAGCATGGGCCGCAGGTTTAAAAATGGATTGCAGCGCAACAAATGGCGGATTTAAACCAGAAAATAATACTCCGAGACCTGACACAAAGCCGGAGGCGGCAAAGCCGAAAAAGAAATGATAAAAGCTTTAGCTCAAATTCAGTATCAAGAATTTGTCGCAAAGATATTAAAAGAAAATAGAACTTTTATAAAAGATAAATGGCATGGACATCATATTTTACCAAAAGAATTTTATCCACAGTGGTGGCATTGTGAATGGAATAGATTGCATTTAACAGATAATGAACATAATTATGCGCATGATTTATTAAGAATTATCTATGCAGAAGAGTATCTTAATATAGAAGCTATTAAAGCAAAAAATAAAAAATTGATACAAGCAGCAAGAAAAATCGAGCGTAAAGAAAAAAATCACTTAAAGAAATTAAGAAAACAAGCTGCTAATAATATTATTTGTGGATTTAAAGTAGTAAATAATGAAGCAGTATTTTATACAGCAGATGAAATTTATAATTTAAGTTATCCAGCTATAGGAGAAACAAAATGAGTAAAACATATTTTATATCAGATTTACATCTTGGGCATGCAAACATCATCAAATATTGTAATCGTCCATTTAAAGATGTAGAAGAAATGACGAATAAAATAATAAATAATTGGAACGCAATAGTTCAACCGGATGATCTCGTTTATCACCTCGGAGATTTCTGTCTCGGTGGAAAAGAAAAAATTACAAATTATACAGCCAGATTATCTGGAAGAAAATTCGCAATACTTGGAAATCACGACAAATATCGACCATCTGAATATATGGAAATGGGTTGGGAATGGTGTTCTCGTTTTCCAATTATATTTAATGGCTTCATGATATTATCACATGAACCAGTTTTTCTTGAAGCGAATAGTCCGTACGGAAATTTGCACGGTCACATCCACCAGCACAAATACGAAGGCATACACCATTTTAATTGCAGTGTTGAGCATCATAATTACACGCCAGTTTTAATGAGCGTAATAGAAGATCATTATAGGAATATCGGACATAAGAGTGAGTGATGGTTTAGGCATCGATGCTTATGATTGTCAAGAGTGTTTAGAAGATAAAACTCAAAATAAAAAAAGTCATTTTTGTAGACTATGGAATACATATAGAATATGTGAGGTAAAAATGAATAGTACAGTGGATAAAATTTTAAAACTCTTTGATGACCTCGATGCAGAGGAATCTATTTCGTTAACTGACTTGTTACAAGATCGTGGTTACGAATTAAAGATAAACAGAGAATTAAAACCCAGAAATCGCGAGTTGAAAAAATACGGAATATATCTAAACAGTTTTAATACAAGTTACATAATTAGAGCGATAAAATCTATTAGAAATATGCACATAGATTATAAAGATTATATTGATGGCAGACAAGAATCACTTACTTTATTAAAAGAAACTAAAAACTTTTGTGAAAATCCCTCCCAGTGGCCTGATACTCCAATAGTTTGGGGAGATTTAGATAAGCTTGTTTTTATCGTTAACAGCTTAGAAAAAGAAAATGAAGATCATATTATTTTTGAAATACAAGAATTGGGAAAGAAAAAAACTCTTATAGATGAAAATGGTGATATTTGGGATGATCCAAAACCTCCCCGAGGATATTGGCACACTAATGATGGCATTCCTCAAAGAGCTTTTTCAGGAAAACAATTACCTCGTTATTTTGATACTGAAGAACCATCACCAGAAAAAATCCGCAGACCATCTTATCCTAACAACGTTTGTGAGAATCACTGATGAAATTTTATCACTGGACTAATGAAGACGCTTGGAAAAAGATTCAAGAAGATGGATATCTTTGGGGACATCATGGTGGAGATGGAACTTATCGTTATACTTATTTAGCACCTGATCCAGAATTGTGGAAAGATCCAAGTTATGGAAATGTTTTATTAGAAGTCGAGTACGAGCCAAAAAGAGAAGACGCCTCTCAAGCAGTTGGTGGAACTATTCCTGTTCATTCTAATAGTGCTGATAGTGTTAAACATAATTTTGGTTTTGATCCTCCTCCAGGACAACGTTGCATACAATTTAGCGTATTTGAAAAAATCCCACTAATTAATGTAAGGAGAATTTATGAAACAACCTGATCATGATATAATTTGGGATAACGAAAAACAAAAATTTGTTTTAAAAAGTAGAAATAGTTGGTTTCAATTAGCATTTAGCAATAAAGAAGATTTAATAAAATATATTAAAGAAAATAATGTAGTTGCATGTTTAGATAATATTAAAGAGATAAAAAAGTGAAAATAATAACTGTGCCGGATCCACATGGTCAAGAACATTGGAAAAAAGCTAGAAAACTCATTGATGAAGTTGATAAAATAGTTTTCCTTGGTGACTACTGGGATCATTGGACAACTGGATATAATAGACAATTATCTAATTTTATTCAAATATTAAAGTTCAAAAAGAAACATCCTGATAAAGTAGTTTTACTTTGGGGGAATCATGATACATCATATTATCTCGATGAAAGATGCAGTGGACATCAACCTGGTGTTGCATTTGACATATATCAAATGTTAAAAGTTCATAATAATCTTTTTGATGTAATTTTCATTGCTGATAAATGGATTTTCGTGCACGGTGGAGTTTCAAAAGATTGGATGAGACATGCGGGAATGAAAGACCCATCTGAAATAAATCAAATGTTCAAAGAAAGATCTGGGTATTTTAAATGGGTTGGCCCTGATGGTTACGGAAATAATCAATTTGAAGGACCACTTTGGATTAGACCTGGAGCATTAAGAAAATATGCTTTAGATGGATATAATTTCGCAGTCGGTCATAGTGAAATAAATACAGATAATGCTACCCCTCCTGTAAAATTAGAACATAATAATGGTGGGTTTATTTTGCTTTCAGATTGTCCAAAACATAATTGTCTTGTTAAAATAGACACCGAAACGAATGAATACGAAAGAGTTAATATAAAATAATGAAGATAAAAGGTTTAGAATTTGTATTAGAAAACTGTGAAGTTCTCTTTTTAGATTTGTCACATAAACCATATTATAGTTTTCATTTTGGTAAATGTCATCAAAGTTATATGGCTCAAACAGGAGATTTTTCTACTAGTGAATCTACTGAATATTTTTATTTTAAATCAGAGTTAAAAGAATTTAAAGATAATCTTTCTAATACTAATTTTGCAGGTCCAGAAGGAGTGCAACCTTCTAAGGAAGATTGTTGGACTCGTTTCTCAAAAGGTCGCGATGTTACTTCTGTTGTCGTTAAATTTGAAGATGATTCAGAAAAACAAATATATCTTCCTTGGAAAGGTGAGTGGACTAACAAAAATCAACATATTAAAATAATAAAAAAGAATAACTCTCATGAAGATCTATTAGAAATTCACTTTGATAAACATTATCATTGGGAGCAATTTAGACATAATATGTGGTTATTTTTTAACATAAAAATAGATAACTTTTTTTATAAGTTATCACAAATATTTAAGAGGAAAAAATATGCTAAGAATTGAAAAGTTTGTCTACAAAGACACTCCTAGGGAAGTGATAGTTACTGAAGAAACAGGAACTAATTTACTCGGATACGATATCTCAAAACTTGATGCTGAAGAAAAAAAACAAGTTTGGCGTGATATGATTAGAGATACTGATATGTCACAAAAGTCGGAAGAAGAAGCAGCTGCTGAATACAAAAAGTTCAAAGAAGGAATGCTCAGTTTCCGGAATTTTTCAAAATCAAAAATTGTAAAGATAGATTAATATGAAATGTGGGATTACAGAATATGGTGACCCAGTTTTTGATAGATCTTGGGAAAAATGGGCTCTCGTAAAAAGAGAACCAACTATTTTAATTACTAAAGACCTTCTTAAGTTATTAGAGATTTATCCAAGTATTTTAAATCAAGAAAATATAATTGTTCACACAACGATAACTGGTTATGGCAGCACTTTCATCGAGCCAGATGTTCCTAATCCCCAAAAAATAATAGAAGTAATAAAAAAGATAGAGCAGAAAGACCGACTTGTAATAAGGATAGATCCAATAATTCCCCTTCCTGACTTTGTGCAGCAATCAAAGCAGATATATAATATAGTCAAAAGTTTGGGCTTTAAGAGGATAAGAATCTCAATATTAGATTTATATAATCACGTTATTGAAAGATTAGAAAAAGATGGACATTTTGAATTATTACACCGACTTAAACAAGCATATAGATGGGACCCAACTTTAACTCATTTTCATACTATGCACGCTCCATTAGATCTCAGGTTAGAAGTAATAAATAATTTCCCGTTCACAGAAATTTGCGGTGAGCCTGGAATAGAATGTACTGGCTGTATTACTGAGATTGATTTAAAGTTAATGAACGCTAAATTAGAAGAAAATGTTGATAAGTGTGACCAAAGAGAATTTTGCCAATGTTTGGGAATTAAAAAACAGTTAGTTGCTAGTAAAACTTGTCAGCATAACTGTATTTATTGTTACATGAAAGGAGAAGCTGATGTTCGGGCCCCAATCATTTGAAATGCCTGAGATTAAATTTAACTCGGAAACTAAGTTAATTGATGTCATTAAAGAAATACATGAATTTTATAATCCCGATATGAATGAAATAATAATTAAAATTGGTAAGAAACGATATGCTAAATTAGTGGAGGAAAAATGAACATCGAAGAATTAAGATATAATGATAAACTACATGATAATATTCCATTAAGAGATCAAATAATGTATCTGAAATTATTTAAAGACACTGTTGTTGATGAAATTTCTAATCTTAAGGCAGAATATTATAAATTAGATAATGAAATAAAAACTAATCCTACATTAATAGAAATAAGTAAAATATTAATGAGCATGCAGCATCAAATTGATGCTTTTAGACAAGAATTAAAGGATAGAGATTCAGAACTTTTTGATTAGTTAATCTATTTACTAAATAATATGTTCAGATATAACCAACAAAAAACACCTCTAGGACCTCCTCAACAAATACCAGGACAGTGGTCCATTGAAATTTTTGTGCAACAAATGGAATATTATCTAAAAGAACAGCAAAATTTTAACGAGAATGTTAGAAAACAAATAAATGATTTACAGCGCGGTCAACAGCATCTCCAAAATGAGTTCGTCAGAGTTCACGCTTCTCTTCTAAAGGCGATAGAGGATAAGAAGGTTGAATTGTTTGACTAACTAATTATTAAGGAGATTACAATGGCTGAAAAGAATACTATAAAAAAACAGCGAAGAGTAGCCGAAACCGGTGTAACGGGACAAAACGGCTATAATGATCATTTTTACAGAGTGTATGATGATGAAGGCAGAATCGTAGCTTCAAAAGAAGGAATTACAACGCTTCCATCTGAAATGCAACCGAGATCTGGAAAAGTAAAAGTTGACTTATCTGGTTTCCAACCAAGAGTTGTAGATCCAACTGTTAAACCTACTTCAGAAATTGAAGTTCAAGGAAAAGCGATTGGCGAAACATTACAAGTTAATGGCCAAGCATGGAGAAACGTTCCAGTTAAAGGCGAACTTGGTGAAACAGCAGGACCTGTTAATCCTGTAAGTCCAGACCCAGACGATGATGACGACGACGATCCAGTAGATCCGTAAGTAAACGAAGCCCGCCGAGTGCGGGCTTTATTGTTAATATACTAAATAATAGAACCGATGAAAAGTGCCGTATCCTCTGCACGGACTTAATAGTTGAGTATCTAAGGAGATAAAAGATGAGTTTTAAAAACTATCGAAATATGTTTGATCTTATAGACGACATATTCAACGACGCGTATTACGGAGCTGCAACAGGCAGCGTGCAACCTGTTAGATTTAATAAAAATATTTCTTCACAATCATTCCCGCCAACTAATATCCTCATTGATCAAAAAACAAAGATAATGACGATTCAGTCAGCGCTCGCTGGAATTCATGAAGATTGGATTAATCTATCATTTGACGGTGATAGCTTGAATCTTATTGTGAATGTCCCAAAAAATGAAGAGAAGAAAGAAGAAACACAAAATTATTATTTCCAAATTGGATTAAAGAAAATTGAAAGTCTTAAAACAAGTTGGAACGTTGACCCAAGATATTTTGATCGAGAAAAAGTAGAAGTTAAGTTCGATAATGGACTTTTAACTATTACTATACCACCTCGAGAAGAAGTCGCACCAAAGAAAATTCCAATTTTTGGCAATCTCAAACTTGAAGATTTAACTAAAAAAGAAGAAGAATAAACAAAAGAACTGAGCAGAGGCAGTATCATGGAATTAAATTCTAATCATTTAGCAGATGTTTGTGTCGAAGTCAGAGCAGATCTTGCTAACAAAAAAATAAATGTAAAAGACATATTACATTTAGGAAATGGCTCAATTATAGAGTTCGACAAAAACTATCAAGAGCCAGTTACTTTATATGTTAATAATATTAAATATGCAGAAGGTGAAGTTGTTTCCGTAGATGAAAATTACGGAATTCGCATTACGAAAATATTTGATCCAAATGAAAGGAAATAACGTGAATTTTAATTTTGAAAACAGTCGATATACTGTTAAACTTGTCTTGCTAAAAAATCCTGCAAGCGTAGCCAGAAGATATAAGAAATTTTTTGGTGATAACTCCGAAGAACTTTTAGGATGTTTTATACAAAAATCATCAACAAAATATGGCATCGGAGAAATTTGTCTCTCTATAGAGAAATTAGATTTATATACTATCATACATGAAGTATCGCATGCATGCGTTTATTTTGACAAAAAAATAAATATGGTAAATAAATTGGAAGGATTTCATGAAGAAATATTCGCAACGAATATGGAAGGCATGGTTCAAAAAATAATAAAATATTTAAGATATCTCGGAATTAGATTTAAAAGTTAATCTAATATAATGAGAAACTATTTATTTACATCGGAGTCAGTATCCGAAGGCCATCCAGACAAATTATGTGACCAAATATCTGACGCAGTTTTAGACGCATGTTTAAGAGATGATGCTGATAGCCGAGTCGCTTGTGAAACTTATGCGACATCTTCACTCATATTAGTGGGTGGGGAAATCACTACAAAAACTTATGTTGATATTCAAGATATTGCAAAAAATGTAGTTAAAGATATCGGCTACGATGACCCTAATTACGGTCTCGATTATAAATCAATGACGATATTAAATGCCATTCATACTCAGTCGCCTGACATTGACCAAGGTGTAAGTGGAAATGGTCTCGAACAATTTAAAGGTCAACAAGGCGCTGGTGATCAAGGTATGATGTTCGGATTTGCTTGCAATGAAACGTCTGAATTAATGCCAGCTGCAATTTCAATCGCACACAAATTATTAAAACGAGCTTCCGCAATAAGAAACTCTGGTGAAGTAAATTGGTTAAAACCTGATGCTAAAAGCCAAGTAACTATTGAATATGAAAATGATAAACCAAAAAGAGTAAATACAGTCGTTATGTCACATCAGCATCATGAATCAGTAAAACATAGAGATATAGAAGATTTCTTAATATCTAAAGTTATTAGACCAGTATTAGAAGAATCAGGGCTTCCATTTAATGATAATTATTTTATCAATCCAACAGGAAAATTTGTTGTTGGCGGGCCAACTGGAGATACTGGTTTAACTGGAAGAAAAATAATCGTTGACACATACGGCGGAATGGGAAGACATGGCGGCGGCGCATTTTCTGGAAAAGATCCAAGTAAAGTAGATCGTTCGGCTGCATATATGGCAAGATATATCGCAAAAAATATAGTTGCTGCAGGATTGACTTCAAAATGTGAAATACAGTTATCATACGCAATCGGCGTTCCACATCCTGTATCAATTTATGTTGATACCTTTGGTGATTTAAGCAGTGAAGGTGAAATAAAAATTAGCAATGCTATTAGTAAAGTATTTGATTTAACACCCGCCGGCATTATTAAACATCTTGATCTTAAAAAACCAATATATTTGCCAACTGCAACTTATGGCCATTTTGGAAAGGAAAACTTTTCTTGGGAGAAAACAGATAAAGTAGAAGAGTTACTAAAAAACTACTAATTTATTAGAGAAAAACTTCTCTTAAGGAATAAACATGAAACGAAACACATTAAATTTAGATTCAAATATCTTCATATTTGCAAGATATTTTTCTTTCTCGCTTGCGAGTCTTATATCAATATTTTTAAATGTATTCTTCTTTCAGGCTCTTGATACTGGAGGATTTTGGTACATTTTATTTGGTATTTCTATATTATTAGAATCAGCAAAAGTAACGACGATTCTATCTCGTAATGTGTTTTCATCATTATATCTAAAAACTATTGATGCTAAAATAAAAAAGGCTCAAAGATTATTTTTAATATTTTATTTAACTTTAGCAGTTATGTCCGTGTCATCTGGAGCCGGCTTCGCATATTACTCAACTGAAACAGCAGACACAACTAAAGAATTAGAAGTAACAAATATAGAAAATAAAATAGAAATGGTTGGTACGATTAGAGATCGTATTGAAGCATTTTCTGATAATAGTGATGTTAGTCTTTCTGAGTATGTTCCTTATATAAATATATCTACCCGTGTAGTTTTATTAGAAGATCGTTTAAGAGAAATGATTGATGAGTTTAACGATGTAGACAGACGTTGGAGAGGAGTTGACCAAAATAGAGAAGATTATGAAACTGTTAGAGCTAATCTTTGGTCACAAAGAGCGGGCGCCGTGCAAAGACGGGACACCGCTCAACGAGAATTAAATAACGCAGTATCACAACGACAACAGGTTGAAATAGAATATCGCGACCGCGGAGAAAATTTTGAATTGAGATTAGAAGAATTAGACGCTGAGTTTATGATGACGGTTCGAGCATTAGACATTACTACTGCGGGATTAGAATTACCATTAATTGCAAGATCAAGATTAGTAGTTAGAGAATTAGAACAAAATTTAGACGCTCTAAACGCGCAAATAAAGCGTGAAAAAGGAATGCAAATAATTTTCGACGATCTTGGGGGATTTTTAGGAGTCACACCAAGAGTAATTAAATTATTTATATTATTATTTATGGCATTTTGTATCGAATTAATTATCTATACAACCGCACCTGACATTAAAGTAACAAGAAAGATTTTATATTATTTTAGAAATCACATACCAAATAACGTAAATGTTGAAGAATTATTACAAAAATTTGATGATGAAATAAATAGATTCAAAGATAAAGAAGAATCTGAAGAATTAAGTTTTACATCAGCTCCTTTGTCTGAAGTAACAGTGCCAGAAGTATCAAAACCAAAAAGAAAAAGAAATTTACAAGAAAAAATAGCTCGAGCTAAAAAAGCAAAAGAAGAAGCTAAACCAGAACCTAAAAAGATAAAAAGAAAAAAAATAAAAAATATAATGGACACTCCAATAAGTGAAGTAGATGCTTCATCTATAGATCTTCCAGATAATAAAATTAAACACCAAGAAATAGTAACAGCTGAACAAGTTGTAGAACCAGTTTTTAAACAAGCATTTGATGAATTAAAACAAGAAGGTTATTTTGAAGATTTTGCGAAAAAAGTAGAATCACTTCCTCCAGATATTAGACCAATGACTACTGAAGAAACTACTGAGCTAGAAAAAAAGGTTGAGAAAAAAGTCACTGATGAGCCGGTCTCAAGTAAAGAATCTATTAAGTATCGCTTTGGAAGAACTACACCTCTTATTGCTGAAAAATTAAAAGACTTTATTAAACTTTGTATAGAAAACCCAGGCAATTTTAAATTAAATCCAGATGTAGCCGCTGAAAAACTTAAATTAAGCAAAAGAGCTAAAGATGTGTTTTTACAGCATATAGCAGACTTAAGATATGAGTCAAAACAATTAATTTATAAAAATAAAGTTGGCGAATATGTTTCTAATTTTACCGCAGATGATATTATTAGTTACGCCACAGAAATAATTAATGAATAATATAGGCTTAAATATATTATTGCCTAAATCATCTGGAAATATTTACAAAGAAATAAACGGAAACCAATTATACAAAATAAAAAGAAAGAAAATTGAGCAATTAATGTATGCCAGACAAAATAGAGACACTACACGAATTAAAAACATATTATATGAAATAGATAGAATAGATGAAGCTTTGAAAGGTTAATATACTATAATGAATAGAGACAATTTTATAACGATGATTAAAAACGCCGTATTCTTACAGAAAGCGCACGACGTATTTTCACACATTAAATTTGATAATGATACTTGTATGTGCCCGTTTTGTGAAAAGGAAATGAAGCCTAAGAAAAAAGACGGTGGATGGGTGCAAACTTGCAAATGTGAAGATTCTATTTTTCATAAAAATTCTATTGAAGAATTATTAGTTGAGAAATCTCATATAGAAGAAAAGTTAAATAAAATGCACGAAAAAGTTTATTACAAAGCACTTAAATTATTTAAGCTATATTATACAGACGTAATCGCGCCCGAATTAAGACATCAATATGATAAAAATATGAAAGAAATTCTCTCTATTGAGAAGTTGAGCTAATTATTAGGAGTAAAAATGGCAGTAGCTGGTAAAAAAATATACAGACAAAATGAAGCAAGAAAAATAGTATTATCTGGAATGCAAGAAGTTGCGACTACAGTTTCATCAACGTTTGGTCCAAGAGGAAGAACAGTCGCATTTGATAGAGGTGGTAATGTTAAAATTACCAAAGACGGAATCACTGTAGCGAAAGAAATTAAGTTTAGTGATGAAGCTAAAAACTTCGGAGCTGTTCTAATTAAAGAAGCAGCTGGAAAAAGTAATTATATCAACGGTGATGGTAGCACTTCAACTACGATTCTAACTTATGAATTATGCAAGGAAGCATATAAATTGCTTATTCAAGGAATTGACATAAATGATTTACGAGAAGGTTACAAAGAAGCTAAAGATTATGTTATTAAAAAATTAGAAGATTACAAACATGAAATAGAAGGTGAGGATCAAATATTTAACATCGCGAAAGTTTCTGCTAACGGCGACGAAGAAATCGCTAAAAATATTCAACAAGCTTTTTTATCAATCGGTGATAATGGTATCGTTTCAATAGCAGATAGTTTGTCTCGCAAAGGAGAAACTACTGTTAAAATCGCAACTGGATTAGAATTTGACAGGGGATTTTTAAGCTCGCTTTCTGTAAATTCAGCTAATGATCAATGTATTTTAAATGACGCGAAAGTATTATTGTCGGCTAACGTTATTGATGATGTTGAGGATATTAAAGCAATATTACAAGGATTACAGCTTGCTAAAAAAGATGTAGTGATTATTGCTCCAGATTTTACTGATGAAGTAATGGCATTCTTTAGAGAATTATTGTCTAAAAAAGTAATCCAAGGCTCACTCGTATTAGCACCCGGCACTTCAAAAAATACAATCAATGATAATTTATTAGATTTAGCGGTAATGTTAGACGCTCAAATTTTGGGACAAGATTTTGATACAAATGAGTTCAAAGATGATTGTTTAGGCGAAGCAAGACAGATAATTATATCAAAAGGAAAAACTATAATTATAGACGCTAAAACAAATGAAGAAAGATTTAATAAGCATATAGAATTATTACAAGCTAAAGTCAATCATGATTCTGCTGAAATAGGTTATTCAGAATATGAAATAGAATCTGTTAAAGAAAGAATTGCGAAAATGTCTGGCGGAGTCGCAACTATTTATGTTGGCGGGTTGACTATTCAAGAATTGGGCGAGAAAAAAGATAGATATGAAGACGCGATTAATGCTGTTAGGTCATCACTTAGAGGTGGTTACATACCTGGAGCTGGAACTGCATTATTAAGAATAGCGAGTTCAGATAATTTAATGTCAACAAGTACTTCAATGAACTTAGCGATAAAAGCTTTTATGAAGGCTATGAAAACGCCTGCTAAAGTCTTAATAAATTCTTCTGGTCATGATTATGATAATGTAATAAATGAAATATTAAAAGACAACGTTAAATCTATTGGATTTGATTCAAGGTCTGGTGAGTTAACAGACTTAATTAAAAAGGGAATTATAGATCCTTTCGCAGTAATCGTTAATTCTGTTATTTACGCGCACAATATGGCAGAACAATTTATGAGTGTTGATTCAGTAATAATTACAGACGTTCCAAATCTTAGAGTTGAGTCACTTGATGATATATTAAATGAGGATGGATTAAGATGAGTGATAAATTAGATTTTAACGAAATAATTAGAAGGTCAGGTGGGGGAGAAAAATCAAAAGAAAGGGCTTTCCCATCTGAATTATATCAATGTGTAGTTTTTTTTAGTAGACCAATTAGAGATGAATTTGAAGAAATACAAGCTTTGGATTCTGTAACTCCAATTATACTTAATAAAGGTCCAATAGAACTTGTAAAAAATGCTGCAAAAGAACAACGATTCGTTTTTCCATTTCATAGTAAAGAAATATTTACTAGTCAGCAGGAAGCACTTAATTTTCTTCCAATATTTATTAAACGTTTAATGAAAGAAGAAAAACTTCCATCATTTGTTATAAATGCTGATATGTCTGTAAATGAAGATGTATTAAAACCTGGAGTAGCTCCGCTAATTATAACTATGTTAGAAGGTCAAAAAGACGAATTTAAAAACTAATTTATTCTCCATTCTATATGAGGATATTTAGAAGCTATATATTGCCAAATACCAGACTTATTCATATCATTCATTTCAATTCGTTCAATGTCATCATCAAAAGTTTTAATAATAATATCGAAAAATTTGCTTGAGATTTTATTTCCTCGATCTGATTTTTTAACACCCAAACTTGCTATGTGAATTAAATATTTAACTTCTTCTTCAGATTTATAATGTCTTTTATAAACAGGATGGAACCAAAAATATAAACTTGTTATTTCTCCGTTTTGCCAGTCACAAACTATTTCAGGATCATCAGAAACCATAATTGCGATCCCATTATATTCTTCCTCAAGTCCTTCAATATCTACAAAATAACCCATTTTTCCAAAGATATCTTTGAATTCTTGGGCATATTCGGCTGGTCTATAATTCATAATAATTAGTAAGTTAATTGAACGATTTTGCATATTATCTTATATATTATTATCTTAAGGGAGAGATAAACAATGAATAAAACATATGAACAGAGAATTGAGGAACTGGAACTTGAACTTGCTGAATATGCAAAGACAGAGAATCAGTTAGGCCTCAGACGGCTTGAAATAAAGGAACAGAATCTGAGAACTTTCTCAGAATTTTTCCAGGCTTACGGAATCGGCTTTGCGCTTAAATCAGTTAGCAGAGACACATTTTATGGCAAGGAACCAAGATTCAGTTTCGCATTTTACAACAGCGATGATCGGTCACACTTTGGCTCAGACGTGAATGTGGAAATAAACCAGACTGCTGACGGAATTAAAATCCATCGAATAAGCGCCCCATCTTTTGGCGGAAGCGGAGATAACCTCAACATTGAAAATGGTGTTAAGTTTCACAAAAACATGCTTTCACTTATGGAAACTTTGACAATTTGCCAGCATCACATTGCGGAAATATTGACAGCTTATGCAGAACCAAAAGAAGAATATCCGTCCAGAAACGATTATCACATTAAACAAGACATACAGAACATGCGTGAAGCAATCAGAATCAGAGACATGAGATTTTTTGTCGGCACGACTTTAATGGTCGACACAAATGGCCCAAGCAAAAGATATGGCTCACACTGGCAAAAAGCAACAATAGTGAAAATAAATAAAAAGTCAGTGCATTATGTAATCGTTTGGGACAGAGACGGCGTTCAACACACTTCTGATGTCAGAGGCATTGCAAACGACTACGCATATTTCCGCTCCATCGCTGAACATGACGCAATCCTTGCTGAAAGAGAAGCAAAAAGAGCAGCAAGATTTAATTAGCTCCCTTACTGTTACCTTCGTTGATTGTAACAGTTTTTAACCCACCGTGTTACGGACGGTGGGTTTTTTGTTATTTAAAATTGTAGCCCGACTTTTTTCATATATTCAGAGTTTTTTTCTTTTAAGTTTTCATAAGTTCGCTCAAAACAAGCGTCGGCTCTCCAAATTTTATTTGGAATAAAATCAGTAATATAAGTATTTATTATTTCAATATTTGCGGCGATTGCGTCAGTGCAGTCTTTTGCGTTCACTCCCGCTGTGCAAGTATTCCAACTTCCATTTTGCCAATCGTAATTTAAGTCACCGGGAAAGTGATCTACTTTAACTGTGCCCGTTGTTTTTCTTTTCGCGAAATAAAGTGAATTCATATTATTTTTAACGAAAATATTTTTTCCACAAAACCAACGTTTGTGAATTACAAGGTCAATCCAATTTAAGTATGACTCATTATTTTTATCTACCGAAACGTAAACCATATTAAAACCCGCTCGAGTAAGCGCTTGCTTTGTTGATTCAGATTGATAATTATCAAATGAAACGTGTTTAATGTTTAGTCCACCTAATCGTCTTAAATCCATAATAAAGAATTTAACAGCATCAAGATTTATAAGTCCGCCTTTTGGAACAAGAACTATAGTAAAGTCAGTAACGTAAACTATCAATGATTGTCCTGTGTATGGGTCAATTCGATCTGGGTCTCTTTCGATATGAGACATAGTGATAGTTGTACAGTCTTTACTTTTAGATAAGTCGACAGATATTACGCGAGGAATTCCTGGCTCGTAATAGTAATAGTATCTATCGAGAATTTTATTAAAGAATAAATGATGTACTTGATTCCAAATAAGATGTTCCGGCTCTTGATCTGCTAATGCGATTATAGATCCATAAATATTTTTTAACCCGTTATTAAAGCAATTTTCTACCCATTCACCTTGATAAAAAATTCTATCGGCTTGTCCTGCTGGAATACCTGCAATGTCTTTCATAAATTCTATTGGATTTTCCTTAGCTCTGTCTAAAAAATTTTCAACACCCTTTTTAGTAACTTGTCTCTTTGGACACCAGAGACATTCAGACTCTTCAAATTGATCTGCTTCAGTTTCATTTTCGCAAACTTGTGGTGGCTTACCGCTCCCACCCTTGAATAACTTAAAGCCAACATCGAAATTATGATTTTCAGTAACTTCCTCATTAGGTCCATTTAAGTCTTTCACATTGCAAAAATCTGGAAATTCTCCAGGATATAGATTCCACCGAGAACCTTTCCAAATAAAGTTCGCTTTATTAAGTGGTGCATCATAACTCATCCAATTTTGTATTGGGTCTTCTAAAGTAGATGGTGATGAGTCTAATATAAATCGGGCATAATAATTGTTCTGGAACCTGTTACTAATTCTCTGTCGTAACTTAGAAAAGAACACCATTAATTTTTCAGCATTCCATCCCTTTCCTGCTTCTAAGAAGAATGTTATCTCAGTCATCGCCCCCATTAAAATATTCATACCTAATAATGATCCCGCGCTTGATACGTTTTTCCACTGTAACCCGTTACCAGTTTGAAATACCGATGATTTAGTAGAAGTTGACCAAGGAAGATACTCGACAGTATCGCTTAACTGTAAATGTCTATCTTCTCTTAACATTTCTTGATGTGTTCTGCACCACTTCCAATAAGTAGCAGATTCAATTAATTGTTGAATTGGTTCTCGATATATTTCAGATGCTTTAGAATATGTAACCGCGCATAATACGAAAACGAATACCGATGTTTTTGACATGCTAAAAAATTTCCAAGGGTCTCTCATTAAACCAAAACATACAGCAACGTATAGTAGCGCAAGCATTGTAAATGTAGATTTTCCTGCTCCAATAGAGGGATTTAATGCTGCTGTACGATATGGTTTCATTGGGTCAAAATATTCTATAAAAGCTTTTTTAACTGGTTCCCAAACTGATTCGCTCATTGCGCCAATATATTTCTCACCCAACATTTCTTCTGGAGTTGGAGGACGATCTTTAAATGTAAGTCTCCAAGGATTCATTAATAAATCATTTTTTAATGAGTCATCCATTCCGTGACTCATTAACCATTCTAACGCGGCTTTTAATTGATTAAAATTAAGATATGCGTATTCTTCTCTTCTGGCGGCGGCGCTATCTCCTTGCAATATATCTTTGATAATATACATCAAATTATTTATTGCTTTTGGATCTTTAAAAGATAATTTTAGAAAATCTTCATTTATACTATTAGGATTTAATTTATCTATATCTAAAGTAAATGGATTCGTAATTATTGACCCCGCAGGATTGTCTATTTTGCTCATATTAAATAGTTACAATTATTTACAATAGTAACTTAAACAATTTACAATAACTAATTATATAGGTTTTACGAATTTGTACCTTTCTCTTTTATATTAAGAGATAAATGAAGTTTTATATAACGTATATGCACAAAATTCAGACTTATATAGGAGAAAAATTATGAAATCATTCACAGACCTTGTCAGAGAATACTCTGCATGGAAACTTGCCGAAAAAGGCAACGGTAAGCTTACTAGAACAGAACTTAGTAATCTTAGAGAAAATTACAAAAAAATGGCTGGACCTACAAAACCATCTAATGCTTTACAAGAAAGAGTTGAAGCATATCGAAAATGGAAACTTGAAGAAAAAGGTACAGACAAAATCACAAAAGCTGAATTTGAAAAAATCAAAGAATCTTTAAAACCTGCTCAAAAAGGAAATGATTGGGAAACATATCTTAAATCATACAAACACTTTAAAGAATCACAAGAAGGAAAGGGAGCAAAAATTACTTACAAAGAATTAAAAATGCTCAAAGAAAATTTCAAAGAAGCTGAAACTAAAGGAATTAAATTAAGAGAAGCAGATATGGGCGGAGCAATGGCAGGCGGAGATCCTAATCAAGCATTAGACCCAGCAGCAGGCGGAGGAGATCCTAATGCAGCTATGGGAACAGACCCAAATGCAGCACAACCAGCAGGTGGACAATCAGCGGCGGAAATCGCAACAGCGATTATTAGCGCATTAACACCAATAGCAGGCGGAGATGGAACTGATCCATTAGCAGGCGGAGATCCAATGGCTGGAAATCCAGCAGCTGATATTCCAGCTGACCCTAATGCAGCACCAGGCGCGGACGCAAATCCTGGCATGGGAGCTCCATTACAACAAAGTAATAAATCAACTGATGGAAAACAAATTAGAGAAATGCTTCAACAATATAGCGCATGGAAAAAAGAAAACAAAGGAACAGCAAAACTTACTGAAGGTGAAATTGAAGCTATTAAGAAACAATTTGCAGCACAACCAAAATCAAAATATCAGCAAATCAAAGAAAGAATCGCTGCTAGACAAGCTCAAATTGAAGGCCTTAAAGAAGGTTATCTTGATATTCCAACAACATCAGAACTTGGAACTTTAACTTCAAAAGCGCACGTAAGTAATTCATCTGGCGGTGGAGATAAATCAACAGATGCTTCTCCATATGCAAGTATTCCATCACCACAAGCTTTAGCAAATGGTTACACATCAGGCAAAGGCGCCGGTGAAACTAAAGCAGCAAAAACTTGGCCAACAAAAGCAATGGGCAAAGAAGCTGGCGGAGCATTACAAGGAAAAGGCGCAACACAAACTGGAACTAAAGTAAAAGAAAGTGATAATGCTGATGATCCGGAAAATAAAGATATACTTAATGAACAATCAATCAAAACAGTAACAGATGTTTATGTTGAAAGACATCTTGAACCTAAACTTGATTTCTTCAAACTTAAAGAAGCAATGTCAAAAGGCCTCTTAGGCTAATCAATCAAGGAGTTGAAATGAGAAAACAATATTTACAAGAAGCAATTCAACTCTTTGATGATCAAGATCAAAGAAGTTTTAATGAATTATATGAAGGAAAAGAAGATTTATTTCAGGATAATGTCGATGATTTAATCGCGCCAAAATTCAGAAAACTTTTTGAAGCAACTTACCAAACTGGTAATATGTCTAATAAGAGATTAAGAGAATCACTTAATGAAAATGGTGATTGTCCAGAATGCGGTGGACAGGGTGGAGATTGTGTTTGCGAACTTAGGGAATGTGGCTTAAATTATCAAACTGGTAATATGTCAAATAAAAGACTTATAGAATCTGTTCAATTACGAGAAGATACTTCTTCAGAATTTCTAGAAACAATTTTAGATAATTGGGACCATTTTATAGAATTAGTTTTACCTGAACTCGCAAAACAAATTCCTTTAGCGACTAAGAAAAGAATTAGAGCAGAAGTTAAAGACAAATCAATGAAAGAAGTTGTTAAAGCTTGTTTAGATGAATTGGGTGTTGAAGGTCCAGAAGATGTAGAAGAATTATCACAACAAGACGCTGGAACATTAATGGCAGCTTGTTTCGTCGCCGCAGAGGCCTTGAAAGATTTTGATGGTTTAAAATCTGTTTTATCAGGTGGTCTTAAAAAATTGGTAGAAGCTAAAGCTGATTATAGAAGAAGACTTTATGAATATGAAAGACGAGGTCAGTATAAAAGAAACATTAAAAAACCAACCCTTTTTGGTGGTGGTGTAGATGAATACTTTGATAGATACGCTGATAGTCCTCAAAATAAAAAACTAGGTAGAGCTGGACAAGAATATAATAATAAAAAATATAAAACGCCTTCCAAATTTATTGATAAAGCTGAAGACGTATTATATGCAGCAAGCGGGTTTTTAAGAAGATTAGCTGGCTTTATTATTGGTGCAGTAGTAGGCGCGGCAATTCCTATAGCAAATCTATTTTATGTAAAATGGAAAACTGGAATTGTAGCTGATGTGTCTGCTGAGTTTGCTGGTAGAGCTGTAACAGATATTGGCGCTGATGTAGTTGGATTAGGCTCACAAGCAATTAATGCTGAAGTTTTAGCTAGAACTGCTACAGTAGAAAATTTAGTATTAGCAATAGTACTTGGATTAGTATTAGGAACAGTAGGAGCAGCCGTTGCACATTTAACAGACTCACAAGAAGAACAATTTCAAAGAATTTTTGAAGGCGCAAAAAGAAAACGTCGGATTAATGAAATGGCAGCTTCAAGCTCTTGGATGAACGATGATTTTGATTATGAAGGATCTCGTAATAATAGAATAAAATTAGAAAAAATTAACAATGTTGCAAGATATATTCATAATTATACAGATGCTCGCGATAAACAAGCAATAATAGAATTGATTCATGAATGGATAGATTCAGGTGAAGCTAGTGAAGTACCAAACTTTTTAAGATATACTATAAGAATGGCTAAGGGAACCGGATGGAACAAAGAAATTGGCAAAAGAGAGATAAAAGAAATAGAAAAAAGTTTAATTGGATTATTATCTCCTTCTATAAAAGAATCTGAAGTAAGATACGGTCCAGCTAATGGTTACAGAGAACTTGATAACAGAAATGATGGAGTACCTGATGGATTAAATCGTCCAGGTATTGCAGGGTCAAATAAAACAGTTAGACAATCTACACCTAATCATAGCAGCAATGCTCCATTAAGCAGAAAATTTGAATCTATTTTCAAAGAATGCGAAAGATATGATAGACCAACTGGAATGAATCCTTCTGGAGACGGAGTTCCTGCTGGACATAACAGATCAGGCATGAGTGGAAGTGATCCACAAACAGAACAATCAACGCCAGGATATAGTTCTAATTCAAAAATATTTGATAAATAATTACAAGCCCTTCTTCGGAAGGGCTTTTTTATAAGTTAATCTAACTAATATGATAAGAACCCAAGCCGCCAAAAAAGCTCTTGCTAAAAGATTAGGCATTGATTATAATGATATACGATATACTGAAGTCTTAAGCCAAGATGAAATTGATCAACTTCTCACCGCAATAAATGGCCCTCATGATGATGCTGATTTTAATGGCGTTAGAATGGCAGACGAAAAAAATAGAAATATCCGCCCAGCTGATTTAGATTTTAGAAGAGCATCTGATTATTGGCAAGATGATTTATTAGAAGAAATGAAGAAAAACTTTGAGACACTTCAAAAACAGATAGATAATATAAATAGAGATGTAGATACTTTAGTAGATGTAATAGACCGTCAAACTGGTGAAATAGAACAACTCAAAGCCGATAATATTAGGCTTCGTAAATTACAACAAGATAATGACTTATTTGATTAAATATCTTATATTTTATTAAGGATAGAATTATGCATACAGCAGACTTTTATAAAAGAAAATTTCCTCGAATTGGTCACCTTCCCTGGAGTAAGGGTAGGACAGCAGATGACATAGACGCATTCATTACTGATTTTCAACATAAAGAAATTATAATCACTGAAAAATTAGACGGTGAAAATACAGTGATTGGCCCAAATTATTATCATGCAAGAAGCATGGATTCAGGTCCTGCAGCTTGGAGAACAATGATTGCCGCTTTATATGCGAAAATATGTTCTAATATCCAACCTAATATGAGAATATGCGGCGAGAATATGTATGCTGAGCATTCTATAAAATATGCGTTAAAACATCCATTTTACGTTTTTATGATAACAGAAGGAACCACCGTTTTATCTTGGGATGATACAGTAGAAATATGCGAGATATTAGATTTGCCAACTGTACCAGTTATTGCTAGAGGAAAAAATCTCAGTTATTTTGACATACATGAGGGATATTATTCTAATTATAATTGGGGATTACGAAATCATGGACAAACTTGTGAGGGTTACGTTATTAGAAATGCTAAGTCATTTGATGAAAGCACTTTCGAGCATAACTACGCTAAATATGTCAGAGAAAATCACTTGCAAACAGATGAGCATTGGACTAAAAATTGGAAACCAAATAATATAAATACTTTGAATTTAGATGTAAGAGATATAATGATAGTGGAGCCTTATGTAAAATCATCTGGTCCTGCTAAGAAAACGAGGAGTGGATAATGAGAACTAATACACCTTTATTGCTAGTTACTATAGGATGTTCAGGATCAGGAAAATCTTATTTGAAAGATAGGCTTGAAACTTATTTTGGAACGGAATCTTTTGAAAATGTCGAACCGGATGATTTAAGAAGAACTTTATTGGGCTCAGTAAATGACCAATCTAAAGGACGAATGATATTTGATTTAGCTTATGAAAATATCAAAGACGGGCTTGCTGATAATAAAATCGTATATTTCAATGCGACAAACACAAGCTGGAGCAGACTTCAAAAAGCAACTGATGTAGATTGTGAAGTCATTTACATATTTATGATGGACTCTGAAAACGTAGAATTATGCCAATCTAGAGTGAGAAAAGATTTAGAAAACGAAAAAGACAGATCAAATGTTCCGATGGATGTGATTGTAAATCAATGCATCAAATTTTCCGCTTGTTTACGAGACGCTAGAAATACAGAAGAAACGATATTTGAATTTGATGGAAAGAATCTCAAGGAGCTTATTTCGTTTATTGAAAAAAGAGTAAATTGAACTATTTAATATGGTAAAGTTTTATAGAGCTACAAGAGCTGGTGCCGGGACTGAAGAAAATCCCTGGTTATACACATTACAATCTGATGAAATATTTGTTTTGTTAACTACTGATAATATTACACATTTTGCTGTTGAATTATTAAGTGGATTTAATATCGTAAGTGTACATCTTAAAAGTTTGAATCAAATAAAAAATTTAACGAATGAAGGAATTCAATTAACTCCAACATCAACTTTATCTCAAGGTAATTTACACTTTTATACAATTAATAATAATGATTTAATTGATAATTATATTATTGTTAAAATTAGAGTTGGATCAACAACTCCAATATTAAGTCATCCAGTATTTTTAGCATCAAATATTGGAACTGTTGCAAGCGGGGCATTAACTCAATGGCAAGAGCATAACTATTATAATACAAGTATTGATAAAGATGATGGTGTTAGAATTTCAAGTCCTGGCTTTGGAAAACCAATTAGTGAGATTACGAATATTCCCAGTCCTTTATGGTTATGGTTTTTAAATAATAGAATCGTACAAATATCAGAAAATTCAGATATGGGTAATATGGGTATATCTGAACTATCAATAGATATTACAACTTCAAGTTATACTCATAATTTAGAAGTTATCGTTATAAATAATAATGTAACTAATGCTTGGTCAATTAAATCCCATGGAATAAATCAAATTAAAAAGGCATTAGTAGAAAATCCTCATCTTAAAGATATTCCTGTAAAAGATGTTACGCAAAAAAATCTTATTGAAATTGATAATGCTGTTGGATATTATATAAATTATTTTCCAGAATATCAATGGTTTAAAAATGGTATATTGATAAAAGATGCTAATCAAATGTCTTTTCAAGTAGATACTTTAGAAGAAGATGCAGATTATCATTTAGAAGTAAATTTTGAATTTGCAGAAAAAGTTATTAGTAATACGATATATATAGGCACACTTTTTAATTATGAATATTATACAAAAAAATCTGAATTATTAGATAATAAATTATTAGCAGACACATATTTCTTTTACTTCTTAGAAACTCCGCCAACACCACCGCTGATACCTAAAATAAATAATAAAGATGGTAATCAAATTGATATGCCATTATCAATGTGGGAAAATACTTGGACTGGTTGGAAAGTAAATATGTCACCAAATTATGATAGATATCAGCAAGGTGGGGATTATATCAATAATTATGATTCACCAATTCTTTGTTATAAAGTTACTGGTTCAAGACGACAAGTATTGAGATTTAAAAATGAATTAGAAGAATCTTTTAAGCAAGGCATTCCATTTAAGTCTAGATTTTATCGAGATCAAAACTTAAGAAAAGATATATTAGAAATAGAAAAATCATTAAGTTGGCCGACAGGAGCATCTGAACCTGTAGCTCCAGCTATCAATGTGGATAAATTTTTATATAAAGATTCAAGAATTTTTATTATAATAAATGATAAAAAATATTTTAGCGCAAAAGTAATAAATAAACCTGAATTTGACGATTGGCACAACTCGTTAATATAATTAAATGGGTAGAAGATTATTAAAAGCTTTAAGTTACGAACTCGATAAGATAAACAACGAAGAACTACGACGTGTTGTTAAAGACATTATTGCAAAGAAATGTGATGATAAAAATGCAGAAGGTCCAGCCAGTTCTTCTGGAAAATATCATCCTCAATTTAGTCTAGGAAAAAGCGGGTTAATTCGACATACTAAAGTAGTATGTCTATTCACTGAAAGAATTCTATCTATGATGCCTCAATATGATGACAAAGAAGCTTGGGATATTCCATACGCCGCGGCGATTTTGCATGACTTAAAAAAGTTTGTTAAAGATCAAGAACATACTCAATCTGAGCATCCGCTTTTAATGGGAAATGAAATTAGAGAATTTGGAGTATTCTTTGGCGGAGAATTAAAAGTAAAATTAGATTTAATCGCTGACATTGTTGACTCACATATGTCCAGATGGAATACAGATAAAACTGGAAAGAAATTAGGTGAAACACCGACTAAATTTGAACACTATATTATCGCAATCGCCGATATGATTTCCGCAACTAGAAATATTAAAATAGAATTTGATGGAGAAAATAATGTCGTCTGAACTTAGTCAAAATAGATTTTGGGAAAGATATGGAAAATATCAAACTATTGAAACGCAAATAGCTAAAGCGTTCAAAACTACGTCTCTTAAAACGCTAATTAAGAATTTTAATCTTGAAGATCGTTATGATAGACAAGATGAATACAAAGACACTATACATAAAATAGACACTATACTAAGACAAAGATGCACTTTAAAAGAAGTTAAAATCTTTTACGAAATAATGGAAGATATAATGGACAGAGCTCACATGAAATTTAATGACTTCTTAGATAAAGAGTTTGAAGAAGCTTATGATTTTGATGATATAAAAAATAAGAAAATAGCCGAATTAGAAAATAGACTAGAAAAAACTACAGATATATTATTTGATGACTAAATAATATGGAAAAAATGCTTTATTATTTTAAGACAGAATACGGTTATGAGGAGTTTGACTTAATACAACAATTTGGCAGAGATTTTGAAGATCTTAAGAGTCGAATTAAAGCATTAAAATTAGACAATCTTCAAGACGAATCAGAAGAGAAAATGCTTTTCAATCTTATAGACGAATTTATGATTGATAATGTTCAGATGAATAAGAGAAGACGAAGAGCATATTAAGTTAATCTATCTTTAATGAAAATAATTCCAGGAATGATAGTAACTATTGATAATTTAAGCAAGTCCAGTTATTATCTCTACAGATCCTACTTACAATTTAGTCCGCTTCTTATCTGTCCCTGCAAATTAAAACATGGTCAATTATTAACAGTAGAAGATATAATTGATAACAAAGCTATCTTAAAAGTGAATGGTCAAAATATCTTAACTATGACTTATATAAAAGATTTAGAACCTATATATGAAAGGAAATAATATGAAAGAATTATCTGTAAAGAAATTGCTACCATTAGAAATCGTAGCAACCGTGTTGTATGCGGCAACTGTCTTCGCATTTGGTTTCAATCCAGAAACTACAGCGCCTTGGGTGTTTACATTCGCTTGGGGTGGAGCTATTGTCGCATGTATCTTGTATGTGATCTTTTTCTATTTTAAGAGATTATATAGCGATATGGTTGAAATGACTATATATACTCCATTAAATATAATTGGATTATGTGGAATATTATTTTACAGCTCAACTTTTGGCGGAGTAGAACTTCCAATTCCAGTATTAGCTGTATTGTTATTCTCTATTGGATTCGGATTACTTGCTTCTTGGGGCTCTGGAAAATTAGCAATTGGTTTACATAAAATAAAACCAACTATATTTCCATATCCAAACTCCGTAGGATTAGACGCATATTCTACTGGATTAAGTTACATTGCAACAATTTTACTTATTATGTGGAATCCATTAACGTGGCTCTTTTGGCTCGTAATTAATATTTTATCAATCGCAGTTTACTGGAAAAATAAAGCTTATGTTTTAATGGGCGCATATATTTTATACTTCTTTAACGCTATTCGTGGAATAATTGAATGGGGGACAATTCCATATCTGTTAACTATATTCGGAGGATAATATTACTTTTAGAAATAATTGCGATGGAAGTGCACCATACATAAATATAGCTTTAACTAGAAAATGTCCATACGCATGCATTCATTGTTTAGCTAAAAAAACAAAGAAAGGATGTAAAGAAAATATTGATGTTGAAAAAATAGCAGATAATATCATTAAAACTGGTTGGCAATCTGTCGTAATTGAAGGTGGAGAGCCAATGCTCTATCCTGACAAAGTAAAAATGTTAGTAGATTTCATTAGACCTTACGTTAAAGAAATAACAATGTTTACAGCTCTACCACCAAACTTAAATCACGAATTACAGAAATTTAGATTCAAAGAATTATTAAACCGTTTAGATGGATGCAATATATCTATTGGTTCAGCTTATCCAAATACTGCTATGGATATAATGGGAATGAGTAAGCCAAATACTTGGAGACAGCAATTCGTTAGAGAACTTATTAAAGACGGTTATGCTGATAAGTTTCGAGTGTCTTTTTGTCTTGTTAAAAAACATATAGAATTTGAACATCAAGTTAAAATGGAATTAATGGAACTTGCTCACTGGGGTGTAAAATATATCAAGATAAACGAATTAACGCACAAACCCGATTTACACGTTGGAATAAAAGATATTTGGCCTGATCTTAAACTAGGTCCACCAATATCATCAGGATGCAGTACTTTTCTCAAAGGAAATAAATGGCCAAAAGACTTATCCAAAAAGATGTTCAAAGGAATTAAGATCCTAGTTAAACGGGGCTGTGCGATGGTCGATGATGTGAACTACACTATGACGAATTCTGAAAAACTTAAACTAATTATTAGGAATGTGAGGGACTACTTAAAAGGCCGCAAAAATTACAAAGTAATTTATAATGACGGGCTTGTCACTAATTCCTGGTAAGGAGTTAAAATGATTAGTAAATTATTCGAAAGTGTGTATCAAGCCTCAAATAAATTAGTTGAAGGCCAACAACATTTAAGAGAATGTGGCGGAAGTAGCAGACAAAGAAGCTCAAAACAAAAAATAGATGATTTTAGATCAGATGTGTATGAGTTTATTGTACAATTAGATAATGCGCGAACCCCATACGCTAAAAGTGTATTAGCAAAGGCGCGCGAATTATATAATTTAATTAAAGAAGGACCTAATACTAGAGTATCATCAAAAGAAATGGAACGAAAAGGATATACATATTCATCATCTTCTTGTGGTGCGGGATTTTCTAGAAGCTGTTAATCTAATTATGTGTTAGAAACTAATAAAAATTACGTCAAAACAATGTCTCAAATAGCTCAACAAGCCAAAGAGTTATCTGAGAAATATCCTGAGTTAAGAGAAAAATTAATAGAAACAATAGCACAACATGACCTCGATAAACTAATAAAGCAAAAGAAAAATAGATTATCAATGCAAAAAATAGAAGATGAATTTGATTATGACGATGATGTTGGAAGTTGTGGCGCGCCTAATCCAAATGTCCCACCTAAAATGCCATACATGGGTGGAGGCGGCGGGGGAAGCGCCAACAGAAGCACTTGCAGTACTAGAAATATAGGAGGATCTTGTGGAACGACTCAAAGGCAAAATAGTTCAACCTGTTAAACTAGAAGAACTAACTCAAAACATAAATACTTATATTTATCACTATCCAGAAAGAACAAATTATCTAGTTGAAGCAATCGCTGAAGAATTAGATATAAATCCAGATAAATTTTTAGAAGATATAGAATCCAGAAGAAAATGGAATAAAAAACAATATTTTACAGGAGAATAAAATGAAAATTGGACAATATGGCGGAAAATTTCTTCCATTTCACAGTGGTCACCATTATGCAGCAATGGAAGCGCTCACTCATGTTGATAAGCTCTACATAATTTTATTTCATAATAAAGAATTTGACAAACAACTTTGTGAAAAAGAAGGTATTAAAGAAATGTCTCCTGAATTACGAAAATCTTGGATTGGACATTCTATATCTGAATTGAGAAAATTGGGCAAGGAAGTTGACTTACTTGAAATAGAATATGATGAGATGGAATATGATTGGACTAAAGGCACGGCTCAAGTTCGTAAAATGATTCCGGGGCTGACTCACGTGTTTAGTTCTGAACCAGCTTATGACCAATTCTTTAAAGTTAATTATCCAAACGCGAAACACGTTATATTAGATCGAGACAGAAGTTTCGTAAATATATCTGCTACTGAAATACGACAAGACCCATTTAAGTATTGGGAATATATTTTGCCAATAACAAGACCTCATTTTACTAAAAAGATTTTATTTACTGGAGTTGAAAGCGTAGGTAAATCTACAATGGCAAGAAATCTGGCTAAATATTTTAACACTAATTATGTGCACGAAATTGGCAGAGATTATTGTGAGAAACATGCTAATCAATTAACAGTCAAACAGTTTGATAATATCGCTATGAAACATTGGATTGCTCAACAAGATGCTTTAGAGCATTCTAATAAATATTTATTTGTTGACAGTGATGCAGTAGTCACTAGATATTATTTAGAAAAATATCATAAAGGCGCTGATTCAAATCTCATTAAAGAAATAATTAAATTACAAGATTATGATCAGATATTCATTCTTTCTTCTGAGGTTGATTGGGTTAACGATGGATATAGATTTCTAGAGTCTACCAGAAAAGAGGACGAAACTTATCTCATTGAACAATATAGAATGCAATTAAATATGTGTTACCGGTTGACTCTAATTAGAGGAAATGATTATCAACAAAGAATGAGAGATATAATAAAATTGATTTAACTTCTAGTATTATTTCCACCAAAATGATGTTGTATTTGACTTGGGTTAGCAACAAAGATAGATTCTAATCCACCAAATGTAATTTTACCTTTATATGGAAAACCAAACTCATCTGTTTGAGTAAAATCAAAATCCCAATTAACTTCTTTTACTACATAAGGTCCTAATGACATTCTTCCCATTCTAATACAAAGACCTCTAGATCCACCTTGCCAACCATCGCTAGCACGCCATCCATTTAATGCTCTACCAATAGAATCATCCATTTTTTTCATAAGCATTTCTTCTAACTGAGTTAACTTATTAACAATACCACCCATAGCAGTAGCCATTCCTGAAAGTCTTTTGTTTCTATCTTTATCTGATTCTGCAACGGCGTTGCCTTTATCATCCACTGGGGCATCAGTGCTTATTTTTGAGGCATCATTTTTTGCTGTATCTAAGTCTCCCATTTGGGCCCTATCTTTATCTCCTATTAAAGAAAGCATGGCGGCCAAATAAGTTGGCGCCGTTGGAACAGGACCTCTTGCATAATTACCCACTAATAATGGAGAAAATAAATGAATTAATCTAAGTATAGGTTTCACAACTTCTTCCTCTCCTGAGTAAATACCCGCTTGACCAAAATGAAATTCAAATTCTAAATTTGAAGTGTATTTAACTGGAGTAGATTTATTCCAAACTGGAGTATTGGTATAGCGAGAAATCATTTTTCCACCAGTACTAACACCTGATGCGCCTGCCATCATAGCTAAACTTCTCATTGCTTCAAGACCCTGTTGAACTTTACTTAACATACCAGTACTTGATAATTTTTCCCAAGCATTACCATATTCATGAGAATAATTAAATGCAAATGTTTTATTAGTTGGAAATAATAAAATTCTATCATCTACATTAGTTGTTCCACCAGCCCAATCTTTTTGGTCAGGGTGACTATTCCGCCAATTTCCCCATTGAGGACTCGTTATTTGTAATGGATATTGTACATGCAAAGAACTAACAGCAAGTTCAACAACTTTAAATTTATTTATATGAGGATAAAAATGCACCCCTGTATTATCATCTAAATTTGCGGGAACAGTTGAAAAATTTTCAATTGTGCTATCTTGGGTTACTAAATTAGTTAATCCATCGGGAGTTGGAGATGTATTTATCATGGCCACATTATTTCCTTGTCTGGTTCTTAATTTACTTTCTTCCATTTTTACTATTGCCATATTTTACTCCTATCTTGACTGTCTACCAGTTCTTCTTTGTGGTGGATTATTACATACTTCATAACCAAAATAAGGAGTCGGATCAAATGCGCTTGCTGGCGACATACTCCTACGTCTTAATTCAAAATGAAGATGATCGCCGGCGCTATTTCCAGTATCACCCATAGTTCCAATTAGTTCACCTCGTTTTATTCTAGTATATTTTTCTACTTCTACTGAATATAAGTGACAATAATAAGCATATATACCACCACTACTTAAAACAACAACATAATTTCCAAATGCTTTACTCATATCTTTAGGATTATCATTATAAATACTTTGATTATTTGGAAATATATCAACACTTGTAACGACAAACCCAGCTAATAAAGAATAAATAGGGGTTCCCGTAGGTGCGGACCCAGTTCTTTTGGGAATAATATCAATACCTTTATGATCTGGATAACTTCTTGCTTTCCAACCAAAAGTTATAAGCCCATTTGGGACAACATATTTCGTTTGTCCGATTTCTTCAAGTTTACTAACATTATCCATAGGCGGTTTTTCAGCTCCCTTTTTTCCATCACTTTGCAACCAAGGAAATTTTGAAGCATCTAATTTTTTATCACTCATTTAAACTCCTACGCTGTAAAACTTGTATGGTCATTTTCTGTCTTATTATTTTCTTCAGTCGCATCACAAATTAATCTTAAGTGTTGTTCAATCATTCTTAATAAATTAGTATTTTGGTCAGGACCTCTAGATCCACCACCGCTATCTCCTTTTAAAGATAATATAGCCGCTGCCCCAATGTTTCCTAATGAACCAATTACGTTTCCATTTTCTCTCGTCATTTTACTTAATTCTCTATTAAGTTTTCCAATTGATTGAGATATTTTATCTATTTCTCTACCTATATTTTTAGTGCCTAAATCTACTAATGGTGTTACTAAACATTCTTGAAGTTGTAATTCAACTAAATCAATTCCCCTAGCTTTCTCAGAAATTTCTTGAAGTTTATCTAAGAAAGTTGGAATATGAGGCATAATATCTTCATTTACACGTTTTAAAATTCTAGGAGTGTCACCCTTTTTAAGAGCTCCTGAAGTTAAAACTCCTGTTAGTCTACTTAATGATTGCGTAAACTCAAATATTTCTATCATATTTTCTTTAGCTTTTCCAACATCATTAACATCTCTTACTTTTATAACAAGATCAACAATAGCGCCCAAACCTTCAGCAAGTGGAGCTAACGCATTTACTGTTTTTAAATCTCCGCCTTTTATTTTCCCGATTGCTCCAAAAACATTCATAATAGAAAAAGGATTAGAATCATCTTTAGTTCCATCAGCATTAAGACCAAAAAATTCTCTAATAATAAATTGAAGTTGACTACAAGCTTCTCTTATTAAAGCCGCACCACCACCTTCATAACCATATGCACTTGCGTCTTTCTCAAAATTAGCAAGTTTAATAATAACGTCAACAATACCATTTATAGCTTCTATAACTCCGCCAATGCCTAGTCTAAATTTTCCTAAACCTCTTAAAGCCACATCTTTTGTTATATCAGCAGCTCGCTCAACTACTTTTGCAAGATCTTCAACTGCCTTAAAAACGAATCCAACAGCCACAGGATTTAAACTTTCTTGTATTTCTTGTATTTCTTTTATTCCCCTGTAACAACCAACAATTGAAGAAAATATTGCCAACATCATAAGAGAAGCTGCTAAAACGGGCGCGCCGACAAATAATACTTTTAGGGCAGCTTTTATAAGATCTTTATTAGCAATCATACCAAAAACACTTGCAATTGCGTCACCAACTTCTTTTCGTTTGTCTTTTGTTCCTAATTCCCCATCTGCGCTAAAACCTTTTGCTAAAACTTTTGCTAATGCTATTACTCCCGTTAATGCGGTAAATGCTACAAGTAATATTACAGCTGCAGCTAAGAAAATAACTGCGAATGGAAGTAAAATTAAAGCAGCTAATCCAGCAGGAATCAAGCATAAGAAAAATAAACTCATTATTAATCCAACACTTTTTATATTTTCATTATCATTAAAAATATTTGCTACAATTCCAGCCATTGCAACTGCACCAGATAATGCTAAAAATCCAACAAGTAATAATATTGAAGTTACCGCCAATAATACAGCAGGCACAACTGCAAGAATTAAAACAGGTAGTAATAAAAATAATCCTAAGAAAAATATCGCAATCATAGCTATTGCGCCTAATCCACCCATCCATTCGGGCGCGCCTTCTGGAATAAATGATATTGGCATTTTAAGTAATTGCTCTATTGATCCAATAACTAATTTCAAAAAGAAAAGAGCTAAGAATAAAAATAGCATACCAATAAATAATGCAACTGATGCGATCATTAAATAAATCGCCGCATACATACCAATTAAGAAAACTGGAATACATAATGCGAACATCAAGAAAAACTTACCAATAAACAGCATCTTTTCAGCTGATTCTAATATTAAATCTATTGTAACTAAACTGAGTATTTTAAGAGCTAATACGAATAAAATGAATCCCAATGCCATAAATATACAAGCTAACGCAAATGCTGCAATAAATGGAAGCACATATGTCGCGCCGAAACCTATAAGAGCTACAATAGCTAATAATAAAGTAATTGCGACTAATGAAACAATAGCGATTAGTATTGACTTAAGTGTAACAACTTTAGTCATTATAAATAATGTTATTGCGAAAAACAACATTGCAATTGCCATTAAAACTACAACAATTAAGAACTTAAATACTCCACCTAATAATTTGCCTGCTATCAAAGATAATAACTTAAATGCCAACATAAATATAATAGCTGCAAATATACCTAATATAGCTGGGAGAATAAATATAATTATAAGCGATGCAAATAACATAGTAAGCACTAATTGTTGGAATAAAAATCTAGCCCACATTATATTTATTACTACTTTTTTGTCTAATTTCATTTTAGTCGCTACATTAGCAAAAAGTTTAATTACAAGTAAAAATAACATTGCAGCAAATACGCCTATTATAGCTGGAAGAACTATAAATAACATTCCCACACAAAATAATGCGACATATATTAAATTTTTAAATAATCCCAGAAGCATAGTAGTAAACTTTAAAGCTTCTTTTAACTTATTCTGTTCTTTTTTCCAATTTTTTGCAGTCTTTCCATCTTTCTCATATAGAAATAATTTCGCTGCGGAGTCCATAAATTTTCCTGCAACTTTAAGAGCTACCAATCCAATTAAAAAAACAGGAGTCATTATGCTTATTACAAGTGCTGCTTTAGCGAAAGACATTAAAGTTTTAGATAAATCTTCCCATCCTCCACCCTTATGTTTAAGACCAGGAGTTTCAGCTCCTTTTCCATCTTTGCCTTTTCCTTTTTTATCGTCTTTCTTTTTACTGCCTTCGCCTGTTATGTGTTTATAAATTAAATCACTTGTTCTAGCAATATCAGCAATTCCAGCAAATATAAGTGATTTTTCACCTAATAATAATTTAAGTTGGCCGCCGAGAAATAGTGATCCAGCAGACATTTCAGCTGGCAATTTCGCGACGTCATTGTCTTTAAAATCTTTTTTTCCAGTTTTAGCTGCATCAGCTAATTTTTGTTTCTTAGCATTTGCTTCTTTAGCTTCATCTTCAAAGTGTTTTTTAAGTGAATCTAAATTAGATGTGCTTACAGACAGAGCTTCTAAAACTTTTTGTATTTCTGTTGGAAGATTAGTGACTTCTGTTTGAATAACAGAATTAAGTTTTTCAGTAATACCTTCCATTTTATTTGCAAGCGCTCCGTCAGCGCCTAATGCAGACGTTGTTCCTGCTATTGCGTCATTTAAACTATTAAGTTGTTGACTCGTTTCAGCACTACCGATTGAAATTCCATCTGCCATAAATAATTAGTAAAATTTATCTAATCTCGGCTTTTAGAAGTTCCTCATAATCAACATCTGGCTCATAATCATCAACAAATTTTTTTAATATTCTATGCCACCAAAACATAGTTTCATTATAATCTATTGGGTCACCCGTAATTGGATTTTTATATCCATCCATTCTCTGGTGAATAAATCTTCTGAGCGTAATTACATTTTTTGGATTATATATTTGATCTGGTCTTGCTGATGCTGCGAAAATATGTGCGCGGTCTAATACAGTTGGGCCGTCTATTTTTAATTGATATGATTCTTTGAGAGATAAACATTTCTCAAACTGGCATTGACGTCGATCTCGTTTATCGACTATCTTTTTAGTTTCTGCCCATTTTGGGTCGTCTGAACTTCTACGTCCTGCCATATTTGTAAATTAACTTTCATCCTCTTCTACAGCTCGATCCCACTCACAAGAGATTTGTTCAAATAACTTCATATTATTTAGTTACTAATTATTATGACGTTCCAACAAATCTATGAGCGCGTAAATGCTGAGCCAATTGATAAAAAATTATATAATCCATCATTCCGAGAAACTTATAAATTTGCTGAAAATTATTTTAAACGAAATCATCTTGGAAAGAAAGTTCAAACAAAAGACGGACGAAATATAATGATAACTGAAAAAGGATTTAGAGAATTTTTTTGGTCAATTTCCGCCGCATTAAGAGGAGAAACTAAAGGAGCTGCTAAAGTATTCAGCTCTCGAAATAACGACGCTGATTATATGCATGACGTATTATCTACTGTAATTTCGTTGGATGATATTTTAAAAGATATGGAATTTGAACATTCCGAAAAGAATTATAAACCTGAAAAGAAACCGGATGTTAAACGATATGACACTTATGAATGTGAAGTTGATATTGATGACGAACTAAACTATGTTCAAATACGAGTAGAGGTTCCCTTTGAAGGAACCCCTAAATATTATTTCCATTTTATTGATTAATCTTCATACTCTTCGTCGTCATATTCAACGTCTTCACCTTTATTCCACCATTTAGACGTAACATTATTTAGATCTTCATAAACATCACCAGCATTATCGCCTTGGTATTCAATACCCATTTCTTCAAGAATGTCTACAAAATCTCTTTCAACGTCTTCAACACCGAATCCCCAGTGGTCGTCATAACTATTCATTGCTACAGAAGCAACTTTTTCAGGGTCAATCATAGGTAAAGCTTTTTGAAGATCAGCTATATATTCAGACACATCGCTTTCTTCCCATTCAGGAGAATAATCTGTTGAAACTGTTCCATCTTCAAATTCTTTTCTTTCAATTCTCCCTTTCATTTCTCTTAATGGTTTTCCATATATTTCTGCAAAAGTTTTCATTATTATCTCCTTTCTATAACTTTACAAGCAATCGTTTCATCATATCTATTATGAAACGAAAATATTTTTCCAATAGGTGTTGCAACACAATATCCAGCAATCTTTGATTTTGATATAGTAAATATTTGTACTTCTCTGTCTGAGTTACGACTGTAATCATAGTAGCTTGTTATATCATCTATAAATTGAGCAACTGTTCCTTCATAAATAAATTCACCATCATCAACTTCAGTCCATTCATCACCACCAGGGAAAGACATAGGGTTTATTATAAAATCGCCATCATCAATTTCTAATTTAATAAAAGTATTTTCAGCATTTTTCAACGCATCGCGTTTAGTTTTTTCATCTTGCTCCCAACCAATAGTAATCAAATCTTGTTTAGTCCAACAATTAGAACATTTTCCAAGTTTTCGTTCTTCCGGCCAACCTTTCATACCATGCATATTTTCACCACAAACTTTACATTTCGCGGCCGATTTTTCACATGTTGGACAAAGTGTGTGCCCAAAAATATCTATCTTTGATATAAATTTTTTATTACAATTACTACAAGTTTTTTTATAATTTTCTTGTAATGATTGATTATAAATATTTTCAAATAATTTCATATTATTTAGTTTTACTCCCAATCAAATTCAATACCCATTTCTAAAGCAACTTCTTCAAACATTTCTTCTGTTAAAGTTTTTGTTCCTGCGAATTGTTCAAAACGCTCATAATCTAAATCTACTACGCATTTTCGTAATAGTGATGCGCTAGCTTGCTCTTCAACGTTATTACTATTTTCATCTCGCTTGCCAGCATTTATTACTTCTAATATCTTAAAATCAAAAAATTGATTGTCTCTTAATTTCTCGCTTCCATTATATGATTTAACTTTATCAAAATCATCAGCTCTATCATCACCACCAAAAAGATAACATTCAGTATAACCGGCTCTGTAAACTTCAGCTAATGCGTCATATAAGTTCATTACTCTGGAATCAATAATATTCACATATTCTCCAATGCCATCTTTACAGTATTTGATTTTAGAACTGAATGGCAAGGGATTCTTATATGGCGGCTTACTCTTCCCGCTTTGTATTCCATCATAAGAATTAGAAAGAAATAAAAGTGGTGTTGCGTCTAATGCTTCTGCTGCTTCGGCCATAACTCGAGCTAATTTTACATGACCTATTGTTGGTGGATTTAGTCGACCAAAGTTTATAACTGCTCTTTTAGCATGTTGTAATTCTGTTAATTTCATATTTCTTCATTCCTAGTATAATATGTGTTAGGAAATACATCTTCATGTATTATCCAAGGATTTTTCTTTTCTTTATCTTCTAATGTGCAAACAAGATAACTACCAGGATTTCCATGCATAGTATTATGCATTGTTGGTAAATCAATATGTTCAGTATTCATTTTGGCCCAATTTGTAAATGCGTATTCTTTTTGTGTAGTTAAGTCAATCCACTCGCCTTCAACAAAATCTTCTGGAGTTACCCCATATGTCCTACAAGTTTTAGCTAAAGTATTAGGCCACAGTTCACCTACAGTACCTTTTAAAATTACCCATTCATCATCTGCATATTGAGGGTCAGACATATCATAAGAATTACCTTCTAATTTATTTTTATATCTTTCTGTTTTATTAGATATTCTTCCTTGTATTGTATAGACTTTTTTCTTAGTCATAAACCATTCATCAGTGCTTTCTTGTAATATCTGTTTAAATGTTCGCATTAATTTAAATCCTTTATATCAAAATCATTTTGTAAATAATCTCTTAATTCATCTAAATTTTCAAATTTAATATCATTTAAGATTGCATATTCAGCTTTTTCTGCGTTTTTGCCTTCATAAGCTTCACCAAACCAATATTCGTAAAGATTTTTATTTAAGTATGTTTTAGTAAACTTAGATGGATCACGCGAGCCCCTTCCATAACTTAAATCAAAACCATCAAAACGTAAACATTTATTTAAAAGATTATTATGTTTATCAAACATATAAATAAAATTACGTTTCATTTTAAATTTTGAAGTTTCTTTTTTTCTTTCTTCAAAGGTATAATTATCTAATAACTCTTGTGGTTTTATATTTGCAGTAACATTATTTAATCTATATTCTTGATTTTCTAATTTTAAATTTATAATATCTTTAAAATTTGTTTTTATTGTAATAATCTTATCATTATAATTTTCAGTAATATAAATATTTTCACATTTTTTTATATTTGGACTATATTCATTTGGGCCCCCATCTTCAGAATCAAAATGCGTTAATCGAGAATTTAAATCATCCATATCCATAAAGAAGTCCCATAGAGTTTCTAAATTTTTTTTATTAAATCTAGAAATATCTATAAAAATCATACACTTTTTATGATGACTTACTCTTATTCTTATCCAACCTGTTTCATAAGATTTATTTAATAATTCATCACCTTCTAAATCATCAAAATATTTTTCTAAAAGTCCTTCATGTTGATGGTATGCTGAAAGATAAAAAACTTCTTTTCTAGGAGATATTGCTATTGCGCAAGTATCATTATATCCCTCATCTGAACCATAGGGATTTATAGCTTCTCGTAATATTTGTTTAAAACTCTTCATATTCTTTTACTGCCTTATCTGCTTGTGCAATTAGTCTTTTATCTTCTAACCAATGTGAATAAATTGGCGTAGGATTATAATGATGTTTCTTTTTATTAAATGATGCGCTTGGAAAATATTCTACTACACAATATTCTTTACCATCTTTTTCTAATAAGTAATCATTGTGAATTATATACTTAGGCATCCCTACATGTTTTTTACTATCTCTTGGCCGATTACTATCATGATATGGATGAGCTTCTCTAAATATTTGCATAAATGATTTCATATCTTCCTCCAATAAATTATGGTCCTTATCAAAATTGATATTAATAAATTTCTGACTTGCTATATAATCAGCAAGATGTAATAATTTTTCGTCTAATTCTTTTGGTGCTGCTGCTTTTTTATCAAAGTTTCCCATATGACAATATACAAGTCTAGCTTCATCTTTTAATCCAACTTGATGTAAAGCCATTCCTGCGTCTTTCGCATGAGCCCAAGAAGTATGTTCTGCGTCTTCACTTCCGTATTTAAACATGTCATGTGCGATAGCCGCTATAATCATAACATCAGGGTCTAATTCTTCAAATACTGTGCAAATAACTTGAACAATTCTAACTACTGCTTTAGTATGTTTTGACAAGCCAAATTCAGAATTAGCGAACTTAGGATGATATTTTCCTGTTGAGCTTGCTTGACCAGATATATTTTTATGAGCTGCTGTTCTTAGTAAGTTTTCTAATTTTCTTCTTTTTTCGGCAGATTTAATTAGGTCGAGCTGTTTTTTATAAGCGTTAACTATTGGAGATTCTAGTGCTAAAATTTCTTTAATCTTTTTCATTTTAATCTCCTAAAATATTTTAAAATAATTTACTACACCATTATTAAAACTTTCAAATAATTTTGTTCTTAATGAATATATCTTATATTTCATGCCACGTGCAAAAACTTTAGTTAAGTTCTCTTTTATTAAAGAATTTATATTATTATTAGAAACACTTCCACCTATTTCTTGAATTAAACATTTTAAATAAAAATTTGCTTTTAAAGCTTTCACTTTATTTTCATCAATTCTTCCTTTTAAATTAATATTATCTGGAGTATCATCTTCATCTTCATCTTCATATAAACGATTTGATATATTATAAACTTCTTCAAATAATCTTAAAGATTCACGTAAAGTAACATTTTCTTGATTTAAAAATTTTGTAATATATGAAGCAATATTTGATTTATATCTTTTTCTAAAATTATTTAAAACAAGTCTAACTGCTTCAGTAGATTTTCCAAATCTAGCTTCTGATTGATTCATTATTATCTCAGAAACAGGAGGAGAATTTATATTACCGCTACTTGGAATTCTAATATCCATTTTTAATTCTGCAATATTTTTTCCTAAATGTAGATGATTTCCATCTACATTTATAATTAAATAAGCACTTTTTCCATTATTTTTATTTTGTTTATTTAAATATGGTGGTCCTGAGAAAGAAAAACTTTTTATTGTATCATTTTTGTTATCATTAAAAACAAAACAAGATAAATCATCTTTATTTAAATTTTCACTTAAAGAATTATGAGTTGCTGATTTAATTACATTAGCATTTTTAGTAGTTTTCTTTAAACTTATTCCAATAAGAATTCCGGCATCAAAATATTTATTAAGTGTAGCAACAAAAGCATCTCTTATATTTTCAGTGGATGCGGTAACACTTGTTAAACTTTTTAATTCTCCACCTTTTTTATATAATTGATCTTTTCTTAAATTATTTAAATCTTCAATTAAACTATCATAAGATAATGATTTATCATAAGATGATGTTCCAGTATTAATAATAAATATATCTGCAGGATTTGCAGTATCTCTACTCATTATATTTTTATAATTAAAATTAGAAAAAAGATGTCTACTTAAATAAGGATTAAAATCAATAATAGAATTAAGATATGAATCGTCAGTTTTATAAAGACTTGGATGAATTATTTTCCATTGCCCACTTGATAATTTTTTATATGAACCTAGAATTTTTCTTTTAATTATTTCAGAAGAACTATTTTTTATTGATTCTCTCCAAGAATTTAAAACATTAGAAAAACCTGAAACATTAAAAGTGCTTGAATCCTTTTGAACTAAGTTTTTAACAAAAATAGGATTATCTATCGTTAATAATATTTTTTCATATTTAGCATAATTTGATTTATCATTATTAAAAGACATTGTTAAAAATAATCCTGTTAATGATTCTTGTATAGATGTAATAACAGAATCACTAAATTTATTTGATGATTTTTCAATTGATTTTAAGTTTCCATTTTTATCAAAATAAATAACAGTTGCTTTTCCTCCACCTGTATTTCTAAAATTTATTGTAAATTTTTTATAAGTTAAACTTAATCTTTTATTTTTATTATCACTACAAGACCAATCTTCACCATCCACTCCTTTTAAACCAAGTGAGAGTTCTTCTATTTCATTTCCACCTAAAGGGTCATCGTCCTTCCAAACATTAACTAAAATAGATGAACTCGAATCTGATTTACTTATTTGTAAACCAATATTTTTCCAAATAGACCAGTCTTCTATGTTCGGAATTAAAATATTTTTTATAATTAAACATAAATTTTTATTTTGATCATTATTTTTATTAATTAAAAATCTTTCTGAATTATCAATTGGTTTTTTAGATGAATTAGACATTTCAACTTTTCTTTTAACTTCTATCCAATTTCCTCCAGATGGTTTTTTTTCTGCTCTTGAGTAATGAATTTTAGCTTTTTTATTTATTTTTTCTATCCAAACCCAAGTAACAGATTTATCACTCTTAATCGCTTTTAATCTTTTTTCAATGCTATCTGTATCCACCATCTCAAAAGCTTCTCTTAAACTTTCAGATAAAACACGGAGACATATATTTTCAATTTCTTCTACTGATAATTCTGTTTCAATTTCAATAACTTGTTCATTTTCATCAACCTCAGTATTTTTATCTTCATCATCATCTTCTATTGCTTCATGCCAATCATCATCATCATAAAGACCAACTTTGCCAAGGCGTTCATCCCTATTCCACTTATTTTCTTCGCTTTCCGTTATTCTTTCAAAGCCCTTTACAACTTCAGATGACCTATTAAAATAACTGAATGCAGATCTGTCTACAAACTTAACAAATTTTCCATCATTATCGCTAATCATGAATCCTTCGCCTGAGGTGTTCTTCCATCCTCCGGATCTCATTTCAACCTTGGTTATCCATTCTTGAGCTTTGTTAAATTGTTCTATCAAAATTCCCTTAATATAAGTCGCCCAATATAATGCGTCTGCTATACTGTGAATTAAGTCTCCATTTTCTCTGCAAATATAATGTAATTCTCTGCTAGTAGATAAAATAGTGTCTCGCTTTTTATCTCTGCCAGCTTTCGTTTTTAACTTGCTCAAGTCATTATATTTTTTGTGCATTTTTACATTAATCCAATCATGAAGTTCTTCCTTAAAAGTTTCAGGATCAATTTTTTCACCTTTGTCTATTTTGTGGTTTTGAAGAGTCATCATATAAAAATTGATAAAATCTTCATTGCTTACTAAATCATCATAATTTTCGTGGTCCATTAAATCAGCGCATTTTCTTCTTAATTCTCCAATACTATTCTTAAGTCCACGAGACGCATTAGAATCAAAAGTTACTTTCCCCCTTAAATCGGGAAGCTTCGCGTCAAATATAAATGCCCAATCTGGTATATTTTTGCACTCGGAAATATCCACATCATTAGACTGTTTAACCTCATCAAGTGGACCTTTATATCTCGTATGAAATACAATGCCAATATCGCTATTCTTCATTCTCTCACCGACATCTGAATCGGCTGGAGCTGCATATCCTAAAGTATTTGGTTTTGCAATAACGTAATTTATTCCATCATCAGTTATGCTCTTAATATCACCTGCTGTCCAAAGCAAATCGCCTTGCCAAATCTCACCCTCTGGAATAATCTTTTCAGCTGCTAATTTAAGAGCCATTTTCATCTTAATTTTAAGACTATCAGCCCGATCTTTGTCGGCGTCTATTTCCTCGTCAGAACCATAATATTTAGGATTATTGTTAAAAAGTGACTTTGTGCTAATACCATAACTTTCATTGATGTCTTCTCTTTGTGACCACATTACGATTGCAGGCGCTCCATCATACTTAATTGTAGGTCTAGGTTGACTACTATCATCACTTCCCTCTACTATCTCTAAAGCATGATTAAAGAAACCTAGCATTCTCTCTATATAATCTTTTCCCTTAAGAAGACTGTCTTCTACATGCAAACTGTGAGTATCTTCTCGTAACTTGATTTGTTCATATCTTTCCCGCAAAGTATACATAATAATTAGTTTAATGAATTATCTATTGTAAAAAGCCGTTTAGTCGGCAAATTCTTGCATTTCTAAATTTATCTTTAAAAAGGAAAGAAATTTCATACTAAAATTTATAAAATATAAAGTTAATATAGATTATATGAAAGTATTGATGATAGGAAACTTATATAAAAATGGTCTTTCTTTATTTTTTAAGATAGTGTTCAAACTTATAAATTTTGACAATTTTTTTAAGAATCACGGACTTCTTACTATAAAATCTTATTGTAAAAAACATACAACTGCTTTTATGAAGATATTTGATTATATGCCGTGGTTTTTTGAGTTTAAGAAAAATTACGATATAATTGCAATATCAATGGTTATTCTTCATAATGATCATAATAGAAATATAAAAATATTTCAAAAAATAAGAAAACGATCTCCTAATTCTCTTATTATTTTAGGTGGAATGTATGCTGAAGTGATGAAAGAAAAATTTATAGATTATGTAGATGCTATATGTTTAGGAGAAGGAGAAATACCATTTAAAGAATTGTTAGAAGCTACTGATAAAAAAGCTTACTTAGAACAAACACCATATTGGTACACTAAAAATAAAACTAATTTTAGTTCATATATTATGAAAGATTTAGACTTATTAGAACCAGTAGAATTTACTGGTAAAAAAGTAGTTTTAACTATTACTAAAAATTGTCCAGAAAAATGCATTTATTGTAAGTTTGATAATTCGCCGCCATATAGAGAGAAATCAATAGAAAAAGTAAAAGAAGATATAAAATATTATATATCAAAAGGAGCTAAAGGTTTTTTCTTTATAGATGATAGTCCTTTTAAAAATGAAAAATTGTGGTGTGAAACTTTAGATTTTATAACTGAAAATAAAGCTACCGCATATGTATTACATAATAATTTTATTTATATTACTGAAAATATTTTAAACTCTTATGCTGGTTGTAATAAATCTAAATCAGCAATTGCTCTTAATATAGATTGTATTCCGACAGAGGAATTTTTTAATAAAACGGGAAAACCTGGAACTTTTGAAATTTTTAAAGAAAAAATAAGATTAATTCAAAGATATAAATTAAAAGTACAGACTATTTTTATTTATGGATTTCCATGGGAAGAAAATATAGATTATTCCCCACTAATAAATGATTTTGTAAAAGAATATAATATTGATAGTTATAATTTAGCTGAATTAGAATTATATTATGGAACACAACTTTATAATGAAGCTAAAAAACAAAACTTAATTGATGATGAACAACTTATTGCAGTATCTCCTTGGACCAAAATTAAATACAAGAAACTTGTAATAAACAAAGAAACTAAAAGGTTATATAAAGATGAATATATTGCTAATAAAATATTATAATAAATTTACTTTATTTGATTTATTTCATTTTCTCGCATATTCATTTCATAAAGTTTTTTTCTCTATCAAATTTTTTCATTTTGGATTAGAATGTATTAAATCATTTTGTTCAGATATTATTAACAAATTTGAAATAATATATAGAACTCCTAAATTCATTTTTTGGAAACCAGACATTGTAGGAGTATCTCTCTCTTTTATTCCAAATGATGAAAAAAGACTTATTAAATTTATTACTAAAATAAAGAAAAGATATAAAAATTCTCTTATTGTAGCGGGCGGATATTATTCTAATATAGAAAAAGAAAAACTTATTCAATATTTTGATGGTATTTGTATGGGTGAGGGTGAAGTTCCGATGAAAGAACTTATTGAAGCTGAAAACAAAAAAGAATATTTACTAAATACTCCTTATTGGTATACAATGAGAAAAGAAAATGTTTATAATTATGTTTTAAAAGATTTAGATATATTAAAACCTATTCAAAGAATAGAAAAACACATGCCTATTATGATTACTAGAGGATGCGAAAATGCATGCGTATTTTGTCCAAATCCTTTAATAAGAAATTGTATTAGGTCATATCCATCTATAGAAAAAGTAATTTCAGATTTACAATATTACATAGATAATGGAGCTCAATCGTTTCTTATATTAGATGATGTGCCTTGGGCTGAAAAAGAATATTGGATGACTATCATGCAATTTCTTAAAGAAAAAAATTGCAAAATATATTTTTTAGATATTGATTTTACTATGGTTGATGAAGATCTTGTCAGATTATATAGTGAAATATGTGATAGAAATAATTCAAAAATTTGTGTTGTATGTCTTAATCTTGATTCAGTATCTTTTGACTCAATGAAAAATGTAGGAAAATTAGGTCTAACAAAATTAGATAATTTAGAATATGTGATTAAATTATTTCAACAATATGATTTTGAAGTTCGTTCTAATGTTCTAATTGGATTTCCATGGGACAATATTAATGATGTAAGATATAATATCCCAGAGATACAACAAATTGGTTTTGATAGAGTTTTTTATTGTTCTGTTATTATTTATAAAGGAACTGAATTATATAATATGGCAGTAAAAGATGGATCAATTACTGATTTATCTAAAAATATTTTTGATGCTAAATCAAACCCTTATTTATTAAAACTTGTTAAAGAAGACACTAAACTTGGGAAGTTAGTAGGTTTGAACATAAATTCATAATATCTTATATATTATTATGAATATGAACGAACAAACATTAAAAGAGTTTAGAGCAGACTTTGCCAGTGCGGTTGCTCAACTAGAAAAAAATTACAATGTCAAGATAAATTTGAATAACATTTCATACAACGATGCAGGCTTTCACACAAAACTTGAAGTCAAAAATATGTGGGGCGGAAAACCGATTGTTGACAGAAATCTCGAAATGAGAGCTTGTCGAGCAGTCGCCAGAAAACTTTTTCACTGTAACGAAATTCACAGTGATTTTGACGGTGGGTTTATAGGTGCGCAGTGGCTTACAATAAAAGGCGAAGTTATCACAATCGTAGACTTCAAAACTAAAAACAGCAGATATCCTCTTATTTTTACAAAAGCAGGTCACACTGGGACTTTCAAAGGGCCAATCGAATTATTAAAAGGAAAATACAGAAATGGAAACTAAAACACGTGACGAAATAATAGATAATTTATCAGCTATTTTAGCAAATTATCGCATAATGAATGACGCGCTTGCTGAAGAGCTTACAGATTTTATTGATGAATTAGTTGAAGCAGAAAGAGAAGACGCTTGGGAATCCGGCAATGACAACGGTTACGAGCATGGACATCAAGTTGGCTGGGATTCAGCATGGGATCAAATAAATGAAAACTAGAGAAGAAATTGAAAATGATGTATACGAGATAATATCGGCACATGGGCAATCATTTGCAACAGTGATGTCCAGACAAGTCGCCGATTATATTCGGAATATGTTGGACGATATTGAAGAGCAAATCGCTATTGATGCTGCTGGCGAAGACTGGTAGTTAATTTATTAATGGAGAGAAAATTATGATGTTCGATAAACAATCACCGGATAATCAACCAGATCAAAAAACAGTCGCTAAAAATACAGCGAAACTTATTGCTAAAATTTATGAAATTGAAGAAACTCAAGGTACAAATGCGAAAAAAGATGTGCTCAGAAAATATGAAAATGACGGAGCATTCACTGAAACGCTTCGCTGGTATTTTGATAATCTCATTGTAACAGGCCTCAAAGAAAAGAAAATAGAAAATCTCTTAACCAAGAAAATTTGGTCATTGGACTCTGATTTAGTAAAAGAAATTGCTACTTGGGGTTTTATAGATTTGTTAAATTATATTCAAGAAAATAATACAGGTAGAGATGTAGACGCTGCCGTAGTTTTAGAATTTGCACAACCCTTCGACAAGAAAACACAAACTGGAATAATTCGCATTGCCACAAAATCATGGGACAAAGGCCTCGGAATTGGCCGCACAACTTGTAATTCAGTTTATGGCGACGATTTTTTAACGATACATGAAGTGATGCTCTGTGCAGATTATTTTGGCGACCCAGATTATTATGTAGGCAAAACGTTTGGAACTCAAGTTAAGCTTGATGGTTTCAGAATGACCGCATTTAAAAAGGGAAATACTGTTCGTGTATTTAGCCGATCTGGAAAAGAACAGACTGGTAATTTCCCATTAATTGAAAAAGATATTATTGATGCATTTCCAAATATTGACGTCGTACTTGATGGTGAAAGACAACCTCTCGGTTTTATGGAAATGGATTCTAAAATGCAATATAAACTTGTTAGTAACTCTACAAAAAAGGGCGGCTCAAAAGAAGTATGTTTCGCAGTTTATGATTATATGTCATTAAAAGAATGGGAAACAAGAAAACCAAAAATGACTTATAGCGAAAGATATGGCGCATATCAATCAATTCTTACGACAAAGCCTGGAGTACAAAAATATAAATATCTTTTTGCTCTTCCTTGTATGTATATCGGTGATGATATTTCCGAAATTGAAGCGGGATTAAATTGGGCAAAGGAAAATGACAAAGAGGGAATCATTGTAAAAGATATGGACGGATTCTACGAATGGGATCGTACAATTGCTTGTGCAAAAGTAAAATCTTTCTTTGATATTGATTTGCCAATTATTGGAATGCAGGAAGGCAGAGGCCGCAATAAAGGCCGCCTTGGCGCACTTATTGTAAATTACAAAGGAAATGAAGTTGGAGTTGGAACTGGTTTATCTGATGCACAGAGAACAGAGTTTTGGAAAAATAAAAATAAATATATTGGCCGCACAGCTGAAATCGTTTATTTTGAAGTCAGTAAAAATAAACAGGGAGTTGAATCTCTTCGCTTCCCAGTTTTCAAGTGCATAAAGGACGGCAATTAATGATATCTAAAAGAACAAGAGATATTACTATCGATCCAATTTTAGGAGCAATCGCAACACTTAAAACGCAGCCGCGAAGAACGAAAGAATGTATTTATTTACTCCAAAAAGCAATTGATAAAATTTCTTTGAATACGGATGATAAAGAACTTACAGATTTTTATCGTCTAAAAAGAAAAAGAAAATATAAATATAGAAGAGGATAATATGTTAAACAGATGGACCGAATTAAATAAAATTGTAAAAGAAGGCGAGGAAGAGTTATATGAACTTAACAAACAGATCCTTAAACCTTTCTGGGAACAAGTAACTGTAACTTGGAAAAAGAAATTTAGTGTTGAAGATTTTACTTTAAGATATGACAGAAAAAAGAATCAATATTCTATTGAAGCAGAATTAAGTTGGTGTGGATGTTGCTCAGGCGATTGGGAATATTGGTATGTGAGCAAAGAATCACTTGAGTCCGGTATTTTTACTGAAGAGGAGTTAAAATCAGAAGAAACTAAGAGACGTGAAAAGAAAGAAATTGAAGATAAAGAAAAAGCAGCAATTGACGAGAAAAAACAATATGAAAAACTTAAAGTAAAATACGAGGGATCATGAGTGAATTAGAAGCTCTTGAATTAAAATGTAAAGAGTTATTGAAATTATGGGAATTATATCCACTAGGTTGGACTTTTGATAAAAATGGAAATAAAGTTTTTTATAAAAGAGATAATAAAGGAAATATTGTAAAAGATGAGAACTCACGTGAAAGTTAAAGAATTATGCAATGGCAGAGAAGACGATAGATTTAAAGAATTTGATCAAAAGTTTTTTCATGAAATTGATAATGCGTTGTTTTATAATATAAGAATTGGCTCATATATTCTTGAAAGAAGTAATTTTGAAGAATTATTTGAAAAGTTCAAAAAAATTACAGTTTCTTATTTCGCGAAAAAACTAAAAGATGATCATGCATCTGATCAAAAATTTGCCGAATTACCAGTAGAGTTATTTGATGATGAGGAAATTTAATGTTTGATAGAAGTGATTTCTTTTTTGAAAAAGATATTCTTGAAGTTTGGAGAGATAATACTCCAGAACAGTTTCTAAAACAATATAATGCTATTATAACAATGGCTGGTGTCGGTGATATAATAAAAAGAAATGCTGAAAAAGAATCAGAATTATTTGATGAAGAGGAGTTAGAATAATGGGTCCAGAAAAATCTGCCGAATATAAATATCAACGCTATTTAGATCAATTTGCCTTTTTAAGTCATTTTCAAAATCCTTCTCCTGTAGAAAAAATGATGCTTGATAGTATAATGAAAATGGATTTACCACGAGAAGTTTACTCATACGAAAATACCGAACTTTTTGATGATGATGAATTATGAAAATAAAATATAATGAAAATGGATTAATACAATTTAAGAAATTTTCCGTTTATGGAGACCTTATTGATAATGGAATTATTCAAATGGAAAAAGATGATAGAGGTTATTATATTATAAATACAGATATTTTATACAAAAGAGAAAAAGAATATAAAGAACAATTAGAGTTTGAGAGGAAAGCTTCAAGTTTATTTGATGAGGAGGAATTAGAATGACATTTATAGATAATATGATGCGCGATCAAGAATATTATGGCGCACCAAAAGATTATCATGAGTATTGTAAATGGCATAGTGAAAAATATGGTTTTACAAAAAACCATTCTTCTTCATACAATAACAGAAAAATTGATTATTCTAATATGGAAACACCATATTTACATCCACCTAAACAAGAACGAACAGGTTTATTCTATGATGACGAGTTATGAAATAATTATGAAATTTGGAAATATGCAAACTTATCAGACTTGGATCTCGAATCAAAATTTTAAAGGCCCATGTGAAATAAATTGTTACATTTGCGGATATCATAATGATATAAGAGGCTGCACTAAATGGGCTGATGCGGAAATGGCAGAGCATAAAATTGAACATAACGGAGTTTCTTATATTATATTATTACCAAAAATTGTAGATTTAAGAAGAGTGGGAACGGGAGATTATTACTCAGAGCATCAGAGAGGATATTATTCTCCAGACTATCTTGTTGAAAAATATTCTATTGGAGTAGACCACACTTGTGACTTGTTTGATGAAGAAGAATTAACATAGTTAATATAAATTAAAATCATTTAGGAGATGAAAATGTCAAAGAAAAGTTTCTGGACAACAGATGTCGAAAGACAAGGAAGAAATGGCACTTACACTGAAACAGTGCCAAATTACGGCAACATAATTAAATTTTGTGTTGGATGTGTCGCATTGCTTATCGCGTTTCTCGTTTTGAATCCGATTGCTTGTGTCGGTACGACAGAGCGCGGTGTAAAAACAATGTTTAATGCGGTAGTTGGTGATGACGTATTAATGCCGGGCGTACACTTTAAAGTACCTCTCGTCGGCGGAGTTATTACGAGATCAATTACACCAAATGAATCAAAGATTCAAATGAGATTAAATCGTAATGCAGCAGTATCACTTGACACGCAAGAAATTGGCGTACAGGCCTCAGTATTTTGGCGGTATGATGAAACTAAAATTGCTCACGCGATTAGAAGTTTTACAAAACAAAATATTGATGAGATACTTTTACGAGCAGCTTCAGAAGGATTGAGAACTGTTATTGGTACTTACACTGTTTTTGATATTGGACAAAATACTACAACGATTGCTAATGCGGCACTTGAGAATGCGATTTCTCGTGTCACTCACTTACCAATAGTAATTGTAGACTTGATTATTGAAGACTTTGATTGGTCAGCAGAAGTAGATAGAATTGTAGAACAACGAGTTGTAGCAACAGCAAGTATTGAAAGAGCTAGAGCAGATGCAGATCGTGTTGAACAAGAACAAAGACGAGTTTCAATTGAAGCGGAAGCTGAAGCAAGAGCTACTGTAGCAAGAGCGGAGGCCGCTTTGAGAGCAGCACAACTTAATTCGGAAGCAATGATAACTACAGCGCGTGGTGAAGCAGAAGCAAGACGGCTTGAAGGTCAAGGTGAAGCAGATTATAATAGACTTATTGGAAATAACTTCCAAGTACAGCAAGCAAGATGGAATTATGAAGTGGCTCTTATGAGGGCAACAAAACTTGCTCCTGGAACTGATGTGCCGATGTACATACCGCTCGCTCCTAATGGATCAGCAGCAGTATTACAACCTGGTAGATAAACTTTACAGCGGGCTTTCGGGCCCGCTTTTTATTTATGACAGAATCAAGATTTGGAGAATATAGTTTTAGGTATAAAGATTTGTGGCTAAAATTATATCTTCCAAGAAAATGGGCGATTCATGTTATTCAAACAGATCATCCTTGTTTCAATGGAATTATGGAATATTTTATTCATGAAGGTTGGATTAATGATCTTCATGGATATAAAAACAAAATTAGAATTGAAGAGCATCTTGATAGAAGATATTTAAGAGAACTTAATCGTTGTTTAAATAATAAAAGCACAAACTTAAACAATAGAAAGTTTCAGAGGTCATTGCAATTATTTGATGAAAATGAATTATGATAAAAGAAGTTTGTTACACCCATAAATATGGACCATTTAATTTATTCAGTGAAGTTAGATATATAGCGATTCCAATTCATTGTGAAATTAGAATGATTAAAAACAAACCTTGGATTGAAGATAGAAAAAATGATTTATGCTTACCAGTTGAAATGTATTGGAGAGCTCCTAAAAAATTAGATGATGAGGATTATATGAAAGAACAATGGATAGATTTTCAAGGTTACAGAATTCTAATAGCTGTTCCAAATAATTATGACGTAAATAATTATGAACTAAAAGGCGGCGTTAAAATGTATAAAAATCCAAATGGCGATGGATATAAATCTGCTCACGCGCTAATCAGTCACTATAATACTTGGGAAAATATAGACGCTCAAATAGAAAAAATAGAAAAACAAAGAAAAGAATCAGATTTATTTGATGATGAAGAGTTAATTTAATTTTAAGGAAGTAAATATGAAAATTAGAAATGGATTCGTATCCAACAGTAGTAGCAGTTCATTTGTCATTTATGGCACAATGGAAACAATGACAGATGAGTTAGCTGAAAAGTTAGATGAGTTAGGAATCAATTATTGGAATCCCCATGATTACGGTGATGATTATATTGGTATTGAATTTAGTGACATGGAATTAGATGAAACTAAAAGACAATTCCAAGATCGCGTAACGAAGAAATTAGAAGAAGCTGGACTTACAGGACCATTTGCATGGTACGAGGAATCTTGGTATGATTCATAACTAATTAAATATGAATTACAGAAAAACTTATATTAAGATTATTAAAAAAGCTTTATTAGAAAAACGTGAAAAGTATAAAGGTGTTTATTATGAAAATCATCACATACTTCCTAAATCTTTATTTCCTCTTTGGAAAAAGAGGAAATCTAATCAAGTTTTATTAACAGCAAGAGAGCATTTTTTCTGTCATCAATTGTTAGTTAAAATTTATAATGGTTATATGATAAATGCATTATTTAGATTAATGCATGATAAACAAAATAATCAAATTTTAACATCAAAAGATTATGAAAAAATAAGAAAGCAGTTTGCTGATTCTGTATCTAAACAAAGTAAGAAAATGGTTCGGAATGAAAATTGGAAAACTAAAATTAGTAATTCATTAAAAGGAAAAAAACATTCAATTGAAAGAATTGAAAATATAAAAAATGCAAGAGCCTTAAAAGGTTATAATGTTTCAGAAGAAACAAGGAAAAAAATAAGTAAAACTATGAAAAAAATAAAATCAAGATCTGTTATTTGTATTACTACAGGAAAGATATATGAATCAATTGGAGATGCTATATCTGATACTGGAGCAACTCATGTTAGTGATGTATGTAATGGTTATAGAAAAAAATCTAAAAATTTAGAATGGAGGTGGTACAATGGCTAATCCTCGATACAGCGCGTCACGTTTCGGTTGCTTTGATAGTTGTAAACTTAAATATAAATGGGTATATGTAGATGAATTTGTTGCAGTAGGAAAACAAGCTGAATTAGCTACTAAAGGCCTCGCATTCCACGAGATTGCAGAAGCAATGGATTCTTCAAAATCAATAGATGATTTAAATGATATCGCTAAAGGCATTCTTGAAGGAATGGAGTTTGATCAGGAAAAATATCCAGTTATTAAAGCAATTCCTCGTTTCTTTTTATGGTGGCAAGAATATATTCGCAAATGGGAATCAGAAGGCTTCGTTCTCGAAAAAGAATCTTGGCAATATAGCGCTTTAGAAGGCAAGTCTATAGTTGGCGCTATTGACGTTTTATTGATTAATGAATCAACAAAAGAAGTTATCATTATTGATTTTAAAACAGGCAGCACCGCAAAAGTGGCCGGCTATGAGAATCAGCTATTATTATATGCTTACATGATGAAAAATAAGCTCAAAACTAAATATGATAAAATCAAAACTTATTTATTTTTCCCGTTAGCCGGACTAAAAGATGAAGATGTAGACAACCCTGATTCTGTTAAGAAAATGATGCTGAAAACTTTTAAAGAAATGATTTTCTCAGAAGATGATGTTAAGGACGTATTAAATAATTTCAAGAAAATTATCAAAGAATCAGATACAACGGACTGGGAAAACTTAGATTTAGTTCAAAATAGTAATATGAGTTTCGCTTGTAGTTGGTGTGATTTTTGTGGCCACCCTGAATATTGTCCAGTTACTTACAAGTCTGGAATGAGATTTCCCCGAAAAGCTAAAATAATGACTAAAGCAGAATTAAAAGAACTTCAAAAAAATGAAAGTGAGGAAACTTCATAATAGTAAATAACTAATTATTATGAAACGATTGAAAGAAGTTTGGGATGAGTCCCTCTACGATATGACTTTTGAAGACGAATTAGCTGCTTTTGATGCACCGTCTATGGAATATGATGCAGCTGATGATTATGAAGACGAACCAGTTGGATTTTTTAATGAAAGTGATTTTGAGCCTGGTTTAAGTTTGCCTGATGGAAATTATGATGGTATTAATATGAGAGATGATTTTCTCTTATATGATCCTGCGGAAGATTATTCTAGTTATGATGCTGACCCTTTAATGAGTGATGATTTTGCATTAAATGAAGCAATTATGTTACAAAGAGCAAAGAATCCAGAACCGGGTATTGAAGTAAAAACAGATGTACAAGGTTGGACAAGTGGACTTTTAAGTATATTACAATCAGATGACACAGCGAAAGTTAAAGTTAAGGAAGATTTAGCAATTGTGTCTACAGACGCCGCAATGCAAACTGGATTAAATGATGCAAAAGGAAAAATTGTTCCAATTCCACATCCAAAAGCACCTACTAATAAACTTCCCGAAAATCCTGAAAATCTAAAAGATTTATTATATTATTTACAGCGTAAAAAACAATATAATATTCCCACAGGATCATTTATAACAAAAGTAGAAGATAATACGATGTATGCTTCAAGAGATATTCGTGATAAAAATAGGGGAAGTTCTACATCTAGTGGAACCGGAAATCCTAATGATATAGTTAAAATAAAAAATAAAAAAACTGGAAAAATTATGTCAATTGCTAGAAATAAAGTTGATGGTGCAATCGGTGGAACATATTCAGGTGGACCAAGTAATTGGGAAATATTAGAAGAATCTTTTGAAAATATTTTTAGTTCTGCTTTGAAAGAAGGTGGTCATAGAACATCTTTTCCAGAAGATTTTAAAGAAAAAATAGCGCATAAAATGTGGTTAATAAAAGATCCAGCAAAAAGACAAGAAGTTTGGAACACTTTATGGTCTGATGTATTAAAAATTATTCAAGAAAAAAATGCGAAAGATATGAAAAAAACAGCTCAACAAGCTGCTGTTGTTGATAATAAATTAAATGAGCATATTTACATGTCTGAAGATGATATGTTAGACGCAATTGATTCAGCTTATGGCAAGTTCGATTCTGTAGACGCTTTAATTACTAAAGCAGGCGGCAACCAACCAGATTCAAACGAATGGGTTACTGGAATTGATGATGTTGAATCACTTTATTACAAAGTAAGAGATGTCGTTAAAAAGGAAGCAACTTGGAGTCCTGTAGCATATAAATCTTGGGCGGGCTGTGAATACTTACGAGATACTTGGAATCTTCAATGGGATAAAGCGGGTAAAAGTTTAATTAATATAAGAGAAGCAAGTATGCCTGCTTGTATGAGACCACCTAAACCTTCAAAATCAGAATCAATGGCTCGAAAAGGAGCTGCTGAAATTGGAGATGGTGTTTATGCTTATCTTAGACATGCAAAAAGAGCAGCTTCAAGTTTAGATGAATCTTGGTTCGATTTAATACTTGAAGGTCCTGGTGGAAAAAGAGTAATTGATAATTGGGCAAGTAGAAGTAAACATGGTAGTGGATATAGAGGCGGTGGTATTGGCCCAATGGCTGGACCAGCTTATCAAGTTTATGAAATTAGATCTGAAACTGGATTTAGTGGTGATTGTCAAAAAACTGGTGTCCCTTCACTTAGATATATGAGACATCTTGAAAGTCATATCATGGATAATTTTCATGATGAATATTTAGATGTTTATGGGGGACCTTAATGAAAGAACAAAACTTAAAAGAATTAGATCATCATTTTGACGGTGATTAATGATTAAAATAGAACAGATTCATAATGAAAGAATAAATATTCATCGTGAAAGAGTTGAAAAATATCTTAAAAAATTCGCCAAATCTGAATTAGCTAAGGAATTAGATTTTTCAGAAAATGATGCTGAACTCATTGCTTTTAAACATGATAAAGATAAATGTGTAGGTGGAGCAGTTTATGACCAATATTGCGTTATATCTTATTTATATCATTGTAAATTAAATAATTTAGAATGTGATTTAGAATATACTTCTGATTTAGATGATGCGACTGTTAGTCATATTGTAAATAATTCTCATCACCCTGAATATTGGGATGATGACTTCACTCCAAGACAAGTTACAGATTTTAATGATAGAGACAACACAGAATTAAAATCTGTAAATGGCGAGAAAATGGACGATGAAGCGCTTATTGAATTAGCTGCAGATTGGTGTGCAACTGCTGAAGAAAGAGGAAATACACCCCAAAGTTGGGCTGATAAATGCAGGAAAGATAAACGTTACGTTTTTACAAATGAACAGTGGGATTTTATTTACGAATTATTAGATATAATGAAAAAATAATTTATTCTTCTTTTCCGATCTGTTTGTTCTTAAAAAATCCATCTAAATCTTCAGGAACTACTTTATAAACTGTGTCACCTGGTTTGAGGTCCATTATATATTTAATTCCATTAATGTTTAGAAATTGGTCATCTTTTTCATTCATTCCATACTGTTCCCACATAAAAGTCCAAAAACGAGTTAAATCTCTTACTGTAATTTTATATTCAGTAGGTAATTTAGAAATTGCGCCAATATTATAATTAAAAAGAGGATCTGGAAATAATTGACCATCAACATCTAAAACTTGTGAATCTTTAAAATAGTCATATCTTGAGTGCACTGTTTACCACCATTTCTTATTTATTATAGTTGCTATCATAACTTCATAATCTGTTCTGGGATTACTTCCGTCATGTTTATGGTCATCTAGTATTTGAATTTGGTCACCATAAAGTTCTTCTAATAGCTGTAATTTATCTTTAATAGCTGGAGCATCTGTATATTTTTCCATAATTTTATTAGCTTCATCATAATCAGCAGCTAATTCTAACAATGTCTTAAGAACTTTCTTCTCAATCTTAAATGACCATTTCATAATAATTAGTTAATATAACTCTATGAAAGATGAATTAAGATTAAAATTAAAAGATTTATTGTCCGAAAAATTTGTAATTGACACTGCAACTGATTTTCCCGATCAAGAAATGTGTAAAGTTAGGGGAATGATTGGACAGTGGGCAGTTCTTATTGAATGGGAATACGGAAAAGATGAGGAAACTTTATATCTCGAAACAGTTGGAATAAATGGACAAGGCCAAAATGGACCTTGTTTGCTTGACAACTTAAAAATGGTCCTAGAAGGTTTAAGTTAATATAAAAACAGGAGTTAAAATGACAGAGTTCATAATTAAAAAAGACCAAATAAGTCGGTTAAAAGTATTATCAGATTACATTAAAAAAATGGAGAATTTTTCTCCAATCGCTGAAAAGCACGTTTTTATTCTTAACAAGAATAAATTACTGATTTACGGAATTGCTGATACGGCAGGAGCGGGCCACATAGAAGCTGCTTTCGATGTTGACAGTAAAGATGAATTATCATTTAGTTTAGAATTATCTAAGTTTATTACTTATTTAGAGAAAACTAAGTCTGATGAAATCAACATCTCTATCGCAAATGATAAAATGACAGTTAAATCAAAGACTAGTAAAATAGTAATAAATCAAGCTCTCATATCATCATCATTAGATGCAGCTGCTCTTAAAGAAATCCAAAACAATATAAAAACTAAATTAGCGTTGCCTGAGTTCAAAGCGCCTATTGAAATAAGCTTAACGTCAAAAGACGTAATGACTGATTTAGCTAACGTTACAAAGCTTCAAGACACTAATCATCAAATAATGATTGGTAAAAATTATATTAAAACGGCTGATAATCTTTGTATTATTAGCGCAAAAGAAAAATCAGTGCCAAAAACAGAAGAAATCTTAATTGATAGAGATATTATATCGTTATTTAAGAACGTTGATTCATTTAAGATATCATCTGATAAGAAATTTTTCTATTTTGATATTGCAAATTATGGAATACAGATTATATTTGTGCCGAAAACTTTTAGTTGGACTTATCCTACTGAACAAGATCTAGACGCAATTTGCCCAGTAGACACAAAATTAATCACAACTGAAATAAATACGAAAAAGTTCTTTGAAGTTATATCTGAATTTGACGGCGTATTTGATTCTACATCTTGGAGATATTCTCAAGTTAATTTCCGAACCCCAAAAGGATTTAAGAAAAATAAAGAAATAGAATTATTCTATGATAATATGGAAGTAGAAATTAGAACTGTATTACCTGTTGAGATTACTGCTGATACAGATGGAAAAGATGATTTTGAGTTCATTATTCCAACGCAACACTTTAAGATATTAGAAAATATGTTAAATAAATATGAAACATTTACTATTAAATATTCGTCTACTAAAATGGATCAACCTAATGGTATTTCTATAATTATAGAAAATCCTGATATTAAAGCCGTTGTAGCTAAAATGCTTCCATAAGGAAATAATATGAAAATAAGAAATGGCTTCGTATCTAATAGTTCTGCAAGTAGTTTTATTTTAGTTGCGATTCAAGTTGACGATATAAAAGACATTATTGAAAAATATAATACGGATAAAAATTTAGAAGATAAATTTAACAGTGGGCCATATTATGTTTTTTCTGACCATTTAAATTTACAGCATGAAACGGTTGATGATAAAGAATATATTGGAGCTACAATGCTTCATATAGATTATGAAGACTGCTGCATTGGGCAAATGGTGCTTCCTATTAAAGACATACATGAGAAAACAGAAATAAAAGAATTATTAAAAATAACTGGAAAAACTAAAGACGACTTAATTATCGTCACAGGTGATGGAGAAGGATGATGACACAAGCATTAATTATTGAACGACTAAAATCTATTTTGGAAATTACGGAAAATATGTCAATGGATGATTCGGGAGAATTGACAGAAGAAGAAATTTATCAAGATATGATTGATGCTTTCAGAGACGGAATAGAAAACTTAATCGAGGATATAGATGTTTAAATCATTTACAAGAGATTTAATTTATTGTTTCATTAAACTTATTTCTTATTGTGTAATATTATTTATTTTTGCGATACCATTTATAATTTATTTTGGTGCTGATCATCACATCGGAATGTTAATTCTACTCACTCCCCCATTATGGTTTACTGGAATTAAAGCTTTAATGTTTTTGGAAGAAAGTATTTTAATAATGGATAAAACTTTATTGAGACGTGTAAAAAGAAACTTAGAAAGAAATGGCTTTGAATACAAAGCAGATATTTATGAAACTATTGATAAAAATGGACATTTAAATAACGAACAAGATTGGGAAGTAAAAAATGGATAAATGTGGATATTTGAATAAAGATGATACTTGTAATTGTACAGCATTATGTGAAAAATTAGAATGTATCGCTATAGCTGATAATTTTCTTACAGTTGAAGATAGATCAATTAGCGCAATACAAAGAGAAATAGAAATATTAGAAAAAATTAAAGAAAAAAGGAAACAGATATGAAAATTAGAAATGGATTCGTGAGCAATTCAAGTTCATCATCATTTGTGTTAGCATTTAATGGAAATAAAAAAGATCTTGAAAAGAAAATTGATGAGATATTTGGTGTTACGCCAGAAAATTATCCAATTAAAAACTCTTTTAAAGGTTGGGGTAAAACATTCGTCGCGGCATGTGAAAATGGAGAAGAATATAAAGGTGTAAAAGGCATCAAAGAATATTGCGAAGAATATGGTTTAGAAGATGAAACTGAAATTGATGATATTATTCTAAGTTATTTGAAAAAAGATTGGACTGTTTATACAGGTGGTTTTGGTGATGATTGCGGTGACTCAATTGATGCTTATTTATGCAATGCTGAAATTAAATGGTCTGACGATGAACTGTTTATAGAACAAGAAGGAGGATATTGATGTTTTGTAAAGATTTTGAACCAATAAAAAACCCTTTTAAACGTTTGGCAAGAAAATTATTTTGGCCTAAAAAACTTGATTTAAGAAATGGACCAATAATAACCAAACATAATAGATTAATGTCATTTTTAATTAAACTTGGAAATGATTAGCCTAGTTTACTGCATCCTGGCTTAAAATTAAAAATGCAGTTTGATTGACTCTCCTTTCGAGGAGAGTATTTTTTTTTGAGTAGTTAATATACTAAATATATGAGCGAGGTGCTGCGCTCTATAAATATCTGGCATCGGTCTCCGTAAAAGGAGAACGGCGATAGAAGAATATCCAAAAATTCTATCGCCATTTCTTTAAAATTATGATATTAAAATCAATGGCTTACAGTGTGGCTCAATGCCAAGAATGCCAATCGTTATTAGTTTATAAAATTCACGAAGGTTTCCCAGTTGCATGTCAAAAATGTGGTGTAAGGGGAGATATGGAACTTACTCAAGATCAGAGAATGCAAATGGAAAGAATGCAACAACAGGGACCTCAAGTCCATACAATTAGATTCTAATGAATAACAAGAAAGAAAAACAGAACGAGGATGAAATCAAAGAGATGAAAGAGTTTCTTATTTTATATCGTCGAGTTCGAGAAGAAATGGAAGCAAAGTTAATCTATGAAAATGAAAGAATCAAAGAAAGAGAAAATCGTAAAAATAATTGATAAAATCGTTATTTTTATGATTAGTTTAATATCAGTTTCATTTATGGATTCATTTTTTGGAAACGCTGGAGTTTTTGCAGCAGTTTTAATTACATATCACTTATTATCGGAGCATTTAAAATGAAAATAGTACAACATAGTGCAGAAATAATTTATCCTGCAACTAAAGAACAATGGGAAATGGAAGCAAAATTTATCGAATTAGCTGGTCGCAATTGTTGGAAATCAGGTGATAAAATTACTGATACAAGTTATATTAAATTTGATCAAATGTTATTAAAAGAAGACCATGGTGCAATGATTGAATTTGGTAATTTTATTTGTAAAATCACAACTGATATTAGATCAAAGCGAGACATTACTCGACATCGTCATTGTTCATTCGCAATTGAATCTACACGTTACTGTAATTATAGTAAAGATAAATTTGGTAATGAAATTACAGTAGTGCAACCGACAGTTCTTAAACAAGAAAATGAAGATGGCTCACTTAATAAACAATATAGTGTTTGGTATCATTCAATGATTGAATCAGAACAAAGATATCTTGAATTATTAGATAATAAATTAAATGCTGAAAATGCTGCGTCTGTTTTACCACTTGCAACTAAGTGTGATATTTATATGAAATGTAACTGGCGTCAATTATTTCATATGTTTAATTTACGATGCAGTAAAAAAGCACATCCCGATGTTCAAGCAGTATTTAATATGTTACGAGATAAATGCAGGGAAGAATTGCCCGATATTTTCAGTTAATATAATAATAACTTCTCGATCGACTTGGGAGCAAGGTTAACAAGAGATGTATTTAAAAACGGATGAAGAAATCTGTCCGGGGAATTTATCGCGAGGCGGAATCTGGACGCGGTAACCCGAATTTTAACTAACTATTAGGTCGCAGTAAAATGGACCACACAAATAAGTAATTCGCTAGGAGGAATTATGAACACAAAAGAAAAATTCAAAGCAGTATTCGGATCTCAAGGTAGAAATGTTTCGATGTCTAATCATCAAAATACTACTGGAGATGTAACAGGTCACTATCGTGTAACTACTAACACTGATTGGACTTATCGTCCAGAAAATAATCACATTGTAGATTATAATCCAATGCATATCGATGATTTTTATAATCAAAGAAATGGAACGACTGGTGGTCATTGGAATAATGGTTGGAACACTGATGAATTAATTCCAGGCACTGTAAAATCAGTTCCAGCGGTTCACATCATTCCAAACATACAACCTCAAACAGAAGAAGAAATTAAATTTTATCACAGACAAAAAAATGTTCCAAATAAACTAGATAAAGATTTAATAGACTCAAAATTGCCATATAATATTAAAAAAGACAATTATGAAAATATTATTTACGAAATTGGAATTGCTGGTTACACTTCTGATAGAATATTTCTACAAATAATTAAAGATGGTTTCATGCTCAAATTATTTGCTCGAAATATAGATGATGATTTAATTGGAGAAGATTATATCTATATTTGTCAAGGTTTAAAAGAAACTACTCAAGAGATAAATATTTATATAGACTCAGATGAATATTCTCTGCAAGACGCATCAACTGAATTAGAAAATGGAATGCTTTCTATTACTGTTCCAAAAAAGAGCGCAATTATTCCAAATCAAATTCCTGTTAAAGGTTCAAAATCTAAAAAAGAAAATATTCAATTAAGTTAATTTAATTTATATGGCATTTAACTTTGGTGGCGTTCGACAAACGGAAAAACCTAAACAAAATTTAGAAAAGCATGATTGCTTATTACGCGAAAAATATCAACCAGGGGAGAAATATTATCTCTTTCTGGTTGATGATATTTTATCAAAAATATATTTAGACACTTTAGAAAAAGATATAATTAAAGCAGGTATTAAATCATATAATATTGTATCTGCAATATCTGTAAAAAATCCAAAAGAAGATTCAACTACATTTTTACTCTCAATTGAAAGTCCTTGGAGACAATATCTAAGTTTTGATGAAACAGAATGCGAATGTATAATCGCTTTCGGATCAACAATTCGTATTCTAAACAAATCAGGTGACGTAAACTATTATGAATTTATTGATGATAAATTGAATAGTCCAAGATATTTTTGCGGTTCGGAATTTATTGGCGGTCCCGACAAATGGATTTATCCAGTCGCAAACATTAAAGATTTATATCCGATTCAATTGGGAAATGATCCAACTAACTTCTTTACTAAAACTTTTCGTTCAAGATTAAAATTAATTCAAAATGATGATATGACTACTAAATCACTTGATGATAGAGATTATAGTATCGTCTTGGCCAATTCTAAAGAAGAAGCTTCTGATATATTAAAATCACTTGTCAATTCTGAATTATTGGCAGTTGATACAGAAACAGGCGGTTTCCATTTTATACGAGATAAATTAGGTTATATTCAATTTAGCAATGATGGTTATACCGGCTTCGTATTACCTTGGGAACTTGTAGATAAAAGAATATTAAAACAAGTACTGACTTCTGCTAGACGAATCACTTTATCTAACGCAAAGTTCGATATGAAGTTTATTTGGTGGAACGGTGTTAAAGGTTGGTTTCCAACAGATGATACGGCTTTATTATCTCATGCGATAAATTCAGGAAGGCCGAAGGGATTAAAAACTGGGGCAGTATTTTATTGTGGAAAGTTTATAGGCTATGATGACGAATTAGATAAAATTAAAAAGAAATTAAAAGTAAATAATTATCTCGAAATTCCGAGAGGGGTGCTTTGTAAATATGCCGGTTTAGATCCAATAGTGACTTGGAGATTACAGTTAGCGCTCGATGAACACTGCAAATGGTTAGATAAAAAATTCCCAAATGAGAAACAACCCGAATGGACTATAAATCGTTTCTATAAAGAAATAATGATACCAAACGCAAACACTGTTACTGAAGTAGAATATGAAGGAATATATTTTAGTCCAGCAAAATTTGATGCGTCTGAAAAAATAATTAGAGATAAAATAATAGAATTAAGAAAAGAATTAGCCAAAGTTTGGAATGTAGATGAAAATTATAAATTTGAATCTCCAAAAGAATTAGGCGCTTTATTTGAGAAAATGAAATGGCCAAAAGTCTCAGAATCAAAAGCCGGAGGATATGGAACAGGTGACCCAGTTCTTAATGAGTATGAATTATTGAATCTTCCGGGAATTAAAACACTTAAAGACTTTAGATCATATAACGTTGCATTAGGAACATTTATTGAAGGTTGGAGAAAATGGATGGTGCAACATGAAGATGGAACTTGGAGAATACATCCGAATTGTAATACATTCGGTACAGAAAGTTTCCGCCACGCAATGAATGATCCAAATTTTCAACAAATACCATCAGGTTCAACTATCGCTAAACATATTAAGAAATTATTTGAAGCTCCGCCTAATCTTACTCAATTAGAAGATGATTTAATTGGAGAACCAGAATCACATAACAGTGACGAGTGGCTTGTAATTTCCGCCGACTTTGCTTCACTTCAATTTCGTCTTGCACTCGCTGATAATGGAATTAGCAAAGGCGGAGTGGATCAAATTGCTTATGAAATCTACGGTGAAAAGGGACATAAAGATGCTCACTCAGCTACAACTGTTGGAACTTTTGTTAAACCAATTCATACTAAAGTAATTGAAATTGAATGTGAAGAAACTGGAAAGAAAATTATCTTTGGTGAAACACAAAAAATAAAAGTTAAAAGATACGGAATGATTGATGAGGAAGATGAAATTATAATTAAGGGTGCGGAATTCCAACAAACAGATGAGTGGATTGATTATGCTTAAACATTACAATATCTTTTTTGGAAATCCAGCAAACGCAAATACTCCATTTATTAAACTACATGATTGTGATATAAGTTTTGAAATGGGAGATATTAAATCTATTTCATTTTGTAATGTCGCGACTCCTGATTCATATCCCAATGAAGGACCTTGTTATAATTTTATTTCTTGTGAGGATATTGAATTACAGGCAATGAAATCAAAATATGAAGAAAAAATTAAAGATTTAGAATACGTAATGGAATGTATGCAAAAAAATATAGATTATTTCAAAGGATTAAGTGAGTTATCATGAGCCAACCATTAGAATATTGTTTAGAATATAAACAGCATTGTGGAATGATGATTCCAGATTGTCATAATTGTAAATATGAAAAAGGCTGTCCAAAAACGAGTGGTTATACTCGTAATGAAGATATTTTTCCAATGTTTAAATATCTAATTGAAGAAATTGAAAACTTAAAACATGAAGTCGCAACGCTCAAAAATGAAAATTATGTGACTGACTCTTGTGAATTATTTGATTGAGGTTAATTTATTATAAATGTATAAGATAACAAAACGTGATATGACAATGGAAGACTTTCTCAAATTGAAAAAATTTAGTCCATTTAAACAGATGAGATTTAATGGTAAAACTGTAGGTCTTGCAACATTATTTGCTTGTCAAGGTCCGACATTAGGCAGACAAATGAAAGCTGCAGGTTTCACTGAAGATGATTGTGAAACTGCTTTTGATAGTTTCAATCTTTGGCAAGCATATAATCAAGCTAAATTAAATCCCACAAATAAATTAAGCGAAAAAGAATTAAAATACGTTATATTGGGAAATAAACTAAGAGAATTATTTTTCAAAACTTATCCATCATTATTAGAGCGAGTAGAAAGAGAACAGAAGTTCGCGATGAAACATGGTTACGTTAGAACTTGGGTTGGTCCAGTTCGACACTTACCAGAATTAAGATTAATGTCTAAAAATGCCCAAGGTAATTTAATTGGCATTGACAGAAAATTATATTCTAAAATGTTTTCTAATCTAAAAAATGTAGCCAGTAATACATCTATTCAAACTGCTGAAATCGTTCACGCAATGCCTGACGTTACTTGTATAAATATGCATCTCAAAAAATGGGGATTTAGATCTAGAGTGTTTAATTATGTTCATGACTCAATTGATATGTATGTGCTCAAAAAAGAAAAAGATGTAGTGTACGCATTATTAAATGAAGTAGTTAAAATCCATCGCGAACCTTATTTTGGAATTGGAATGGAAATAGAATTAAATGAATCAGATTTAACTAAAGGCGAGTCATATTCTGACGGAAGAGAAATAAATATAAATAAGTTTAAGCTTAAAAAAGAATTAGAAAAATGGAATGTTGAAAACGGAACTAATTTAGAATTTGTTATGAACATTCCTGGAGGATTTTATGAATTTAACGCCAAATTGTAAAAAATATGAGACATTAAAAGAATTATTTGGAAAAGTTGAGTATAAATATGATAATGATGTAGTTGAAATAGCTAAACAATTATGCACAGATAAATGTAAATATATAAATTGTAAGTTTAAGGATAGAAGTGAAAAATGAAAAATAGTATCTGTAATAAATGCAAATATTCTTGTGATAAGAAAAATAAATTAGATGATATAGAAGAAACTACTGAAGTAATAGTAACAGAATGTACGGAGTTTAACAAAAAGAAATGATTCATAGTTTATATTTTTGTATCGTTAAAATAAATAAAATATTAAAGGGCAGCGCCTTACAAAAATATGTATGTAAACTTTGTTGTACAAATAAACATTGTTCAGAAGGAGATAAAAAATGAATAATTGTAAATTAGGACTAGCACCTAGAAAATTAGATGAAAATGATGAAACTAATAAAGTACTTAGAATAGTTTTATATGGTAAAGAAAAGGGAAAAGTAATACATACTTTGTTAGTTCCGGAGTGGGTTGATATCGAAAATATCGGATCTATTGGTTTAGCCGATAAAGAAAAAAATATAGGTTTTAAGTTCGATATAAAAGAAAATGACCTTATAGTATATAATAATAGTGCATGGGAATAAAAATGACAAAAGTAGCATGGGAAGAAATGATGAATGAGGACACTCCTCGATATGAACAAATAGTAAGTCTTATAGAAGAATTCGCTAGAACAACTGCAGCAAAAGAAGGCGCAAGAGCGCTTATCAAAGAAGTTTATGATATGGGCCACAAACATGGCGGCGCCGAAGTTTGGTATGCGAGATCAGGTTATGGTCGATATGACGAAGAAAGGGCTAAACCATATTGGACAGTGCAATCTTCAAGCGGACCCGATGGTTTTATTTGTAAATCATATCTTTATGAAAATGGGCAATTAGTAAAAACATTAGATGGGAATATATTTGATCACTTAAATGCAGGAGGGACAGTTGATACTTTCGAAAACAAGACGGAATAAAAAAATTGTAACATCATCTTATTTTGATGATATTAAAACGCTCAGAAAATCTCGGTATGAAACAGATTACAGAGATTTATATCGTAATTCTAATTTTGATATATCAAAGTTAAAAGGCGCTTACGCAATTCAAGAAATTATTCTATGGAGAAAAGGTTGTTGGGAATTATCTGATTACGTTACTAAATTAGGCAATCATCAATTAGAAAATCTTCAGACAGAATATTTTGGTAGTGATTATACTGAATATACTGATCCAATAATTGAAGGCCCGTCAGATAGATTGATTGCTGATCCTGATAATGACTAGTAACGAATGATTTGACGTCTTTCTGCCATCTGTTGAATTGTGCTAATAATTTCATCTGGAAAATTGTCAGTGGGAATAGTCGCGACAAACTTATTCATTATCAACATCATCCCACCAAATGTGCCTAACATTTCTTGTATTTGAATTGGAATAATTATTGGATATTTTTGAGACTCATCTAACATAATACGAAATAACATATCACCAACATTTATATCAAATTCATAAGGTATTTGTAACGTATAAAATTTTTCTTTTGCGTCTTCTTCGAATGTAGAAACTAAACTTGTAAGTGACCAAGCCCTTGTTTTTTCATCAACCATTACTTTGCGATATGGAACGTCTTCTAATGGCGGGAATACTGCTGATACAACATCACACATTTCGACAATATAACTTTCATCATCTCCTTCATATGTTTTTCTAGTTCTCATTCTCACACAGTCTACTGGATTGCTAATCCAATATAATTGATTATCAATGCATTTTCTTCTCATTTTATCGTTAACCATTGCTAATCTGCTTTGCACTGATGAAGTTCTTGTTCTTCCTGTATTCATATTAGTTAGTAACTAAATATTATGAACTTAAAAGAGTTGAGACATAGGGAAGTTTGCTTTCTAAATCTTGGAAAATCTCAATATAAAGAATATGGTATCGCTTTAAAAGAAATAATAGAAATGTGTGAAAATTATTCAGGACCTAAATTATCAGAAGATTTTCTCATATCTAATATGGCTTATAAATATGCAGATAATCAGAAACAAATGCATGATTTAACTAAAAATGAAAATCACTTATTTAGAATGAAGGCAGCTGCTGAACTTTATAAAAAAGAACAAGTTGACCCAGAACAAATACATGAAATATTAAATAAAAATAAAAAACAATATAAATTTCATGAAGCAAATGAATTACTTAAAAAAGAACCATTTTATAAAAATATAAACCCACAAACTGTAATTGACGTTTTACAAAGAATAAAGGTGAAAAGAGCTAATGCGGTACATAAGAACGACTCCTAATGATATTGAGTTAAAATACACTGAAACGGATTTCCCGCTCGTATTTCAATATATTGGTCCAAATAGAACTCATGGCGACGGATATTACGATGAAGTTAAATATGCTTGGTATGAATGTCTTAAAGAAAATAATGATTTAATTTATGATAACGGAAATACTTTGGCGCTTATATGTGTGTGTGAAAATAATTACTTTCCTAATTCAATACATTTATCCGTTTTAGAAGTGATTAAACAATATCAAAACCAAGGTATTGGAAAAACGATAATAACTGACTTCATTTCTATAGCCGAATCTGAGGGCAAGACGTCTTGTACGCTTCAAGCCAGAACTGTAAAACTTAAGACTTATTATGCAAAATTAGGCTTCAATAACGCAAAACTAAACAAAATTCCGATAATGTGGCGGCAGCTTTACGCTAGAAGATAAACTTCTTTTTTGAACGGCTTTTCTAAAAATCTTATATATTATTATCAGGGAAACCTAATATAAACAACCATTCAAGGAGAATGAAAAATGAGAAAAGATCTTAGAGACAGAACAGAAAAATTGTTTGCGGCTTTTGCTACAGAAATGGCAAAGAATCCTGCGGTCGGCGCGGAAATCAACGCCCTGCTCAAAACACAGATGGATGCGTTCAAGGATGCAAACAAGCTCGCTTACGTCGCCGCTGTTGAAGCCCGCAAGGCAGAACGCCAGGCAAAACGCGATGAAAGGCTCGCCCTTATCACAGAAGCACGTGCCGAACGCGATGCTGCAAAGGCAAAGTTTACCGCGGCCCTTTCAATCAAGGTTAACGGCAAGGTATCAGCTCGCAGAGCGAAGAAAAATGCCCAGCCGGAACTTTTCACTGTCGAAGAAGTGAACCCAGTTGATGGCAATGGCGAACTCGCCGACCTTCCAGAAATCGTGTAACTTAAAATTATTTAAAAATATCCAGCCCGCAGCAATGCGGGCTTTTTTATTGCCAATTTCCGTACTGGCGAAAGTATCTAGGATCCTCGTCTGGGTCACTGTATAATTTATATCTAATTATTTGTTTTCGTAATATTTTTATTTTTGAAGTTAAGTCTCCAGAAAAAATTCCAATTGACGGACCGCACTCATCCTTTTCCGTTTCAAAATTATAATAACCATCATATCCACCTTTTTTAATAGCGTCAATTATTTTATCTCTCATTGGAAAAGACAATTCATGTTCTCTGTTATTTTCATCATGAATAACTTCAATCCAATCTTCTTCCTTAAATCTAAAAACAAGTTGATCTGCAGCTCTTTTGCATGCTCTTTTTAACCAACCCTCAGGTCGTTCAATTCTATCATTATCATTTATGTAAAACAATAATTTTTCTATTTCATGTAATAGAAATTCATAGTCAGTTTTAGATTTAGCATTACAAATATTTAGAGGTTTAATTATTTTACAATGATAAACAGCAGAATCATCCCCAGAAGCGACACTTGCATCTGATCTATAAGCCAGTGCCATCTCTTGTTTGTTTCGAGCATACTGAACTGCATAATCATATGTAGGAGTTAAATAAAAACATTGAGCATTATTTTCTCCTCTTTTGAAAAAGTTTTTTAGATCAAGATTTGGATCTCTAGATCCATGATAATAAATTCTATTCGTATTATTATATTTTTGTTCTTGTAATATTTCTGAGAAACTTTTCATTATAGATTTCCATCTCCTAATATTACATATTGTGTATATGCTTCACCTGAATATTTATCGCAACTAGGATTGCTTGTAAACATCTCATATTTTTTAGACTTGTAAACTTTATCATATATCTTTTTTACAGGCGCGTTATTATGCACTGACCAACCAATATATTCATATTTTTCAATCATTTGATCTAATAGTCTAAACATGTCTTTTACTAAAGTAAAATTATTTTCTTTAAATCCAACTAAATATGCTTCAACTATACAATCAGCAATAGGGTCATATTCCCAATCAACATTTTCGTCTAATATAAGCTTCATCGCGCCATTTAATTCATCACTCGTCTTAAATGAAATGACTCCAATTGGTTCATCATCTTCTTCATTGCTTAAAATTAAAAAGGACTCAAACCCATAAGTTGTGTCTATAGCCGCGTCCTTTACAAGACGATATGCGTCAGTAAAACCTCCACGATTAGCATGATCCCAATTTGGCTTAGATGGAATATTATTTAATTTTTTATTTATTTTAATATCTAAAACGTCACCAGTGTCTTTATTTATAATTTGAGGATTTTTCCAACCTATGGGTATGTATAATTCTTTAAGATGTTGTTTATGTATCTCACTAAATGTTTGCATATTATTTAGTGAGATCAAAAACTTAATTGCCTACTCTGATAGAATTATACCAAGCTTCATTATAATAATCTAATGCAGTTCCCACATCAATAATTATATGTCCGCCTAATACGTCCGCCGCAGAATACATTGGAATTGACTCAGTATGATTGTGTGCTTCAGTGTGAATTTGCTCAGTTGGAAATCTAAACTCATCTGCAAATAACGCATAAATATCAGGTCTATAAATAAAATTTATGAATTGATGAGCCAAATCTTGTCTCTTAGAAGTTTTAAGAATAACCATGCTGTCTAAAAATACAGTCCCGCCTTCTTGTGGCATAAAAAATACTGTATATTCTTCGAGCGGAGTTCCAGCAATTTCTTCAAACACATTTTCAGGATAGCCATGAATTACCCAAGCGTCACCATTAGCGAATGCTTTACCATAAGCCTCTGAATCCCATTTAAGTAAATTAGGCTTCCAGAATTGATTGATTAGATTTCTCGTAAAGTGAATTATATCAGGATCAGCTGTATTTATATCAGGCCTCGCATTCCATCTGAGAATACCGGCTGACATAACTTCTCTCATATCATCTAACATAATCATTCTGCCGGCAAGATCTGTTCGCTCAAAAATATTCCAACTTCTTTCAAAGTTAGGCACTCGTTGCGTATTAACCATAATGCCTACAGCGCCGAAATAATATGGAATACTGTATCTATTTCCCTCATCAAATTTGCCGGTAAACTTGCTAATTTCAGGATTTAAGTATCTAGTAACATTTGGGATTCTATCAGGATCAATTGTAGCAAGCATGTCTTGCTGAATCATAATAGAAACATAATCAGCTGAAGGGAAAATAATGTCATAACCGCCGCCGCCTGAGCGTAATTTGGCAAACATATCTTCGTTAGACGCAAATTCGTCTATAACTACTTTAACGTTAAATTCTTTTTCAAATAATTCAATAACTGATTCCGGCGTATAGTAGCACCAGTTGAATAGATATAGTTTTTCTTTTCCACCACAACTCATGATGAAAAACGCGACGACAAGCATACAGAATGCCTGTGCTAATAATTTTACTCTTTTCAATATAGTAATCTCCTTATTTAATGAGTTTAAATTAGTCTTTTTGAAATAAATGATGAAAAAATAATCTTATATACCAATAGGCGTGATGAATGCACCAAGCTAATCCAATGAAGACTCCATAAACTCCTGCGAACCAAACCATTACCATAAATGGTTCAAAAAAGGATACGAGTGCTTCCATTTAGTCGGCCCAAAAATAATGAATGTCATCATCATAATTATACGCACAATAAACTGTGTCATCAAATCTTTTGAGGAATAACCATTCATTTTGTCCGATTACTTTTTTAAAGTCCGGGCACATTTTAATAAATTCTTTTTCACTTATTTTAGAAAAATTACTATCTTTTTCCTTACCATCTGAATCTTCATTAAATGTAGAATAATAACCTAAGTCTTGTGCCATACAAGTTTCATCTCTATAGCCGGCATAATTATCATCTGTACAATCGCCTACATATTCTAAAATTTCTTGTAGTCTTTCTGTTAATGGACTTAATTTATATCGTCTTACTGGACGATCAACTTCATGCAAATATTCATCCCAGCTTTCCCCGCCTAATTTATCAACAAATCTATCATAAGCTCGTTTGATTGGATTATCTAAAAATACGTCCCAAACAAGTTCAAAACCTTTTTTTCTAAACTCTTCAACTTTTTCAATAATATGTTTTGCAATCGACATATTATTAGTATCTAAAAAACTAATAACTAAAATGTCTTTTATTTTCTTTTTTCCTCGAACTTTAAATATTGAAAAACCTACAGGATTCATATCAGTATCTATAATTACAAATGATTTATCATTTTTTGATTTCCCTAACATTGAAATCAATTCAGACGCATAATAATCATCATCAACCCCTATTGATGATAAACATTTTTTAGCTGGAATTATAATATTATTTAATTTTTCTCTTATTTCATCTGCATCATCATTATCAGCTTCTAACTCTATATCATCATAATATCCACCTGTTCTAAGAATTGGTAACGCAATCATTTCTTTTAATGAATTTGAATATATATTTTCAAATGACTCTACAAGTCCAACAGGCTTACTTTTAGTGTCTAGAGGTTCTTCAAGCAAATCATCTTCTTCTTTTTCTAATTCAGGTTCTAAACTTTTGCTAACGTTTGGTTCTTCAATTGGTGGTTCTGCGTCTTCAGGTCCTTCTTGAGCTTCAGTTTCTTCTTCAACTGGTTTAGCTTCTGTTTCAGTTGTGTCTAAAGTTGGCAAATCATTCTGTTCTGATCTTGATTGAACTTCATCAATATCAGCTTGAACTGCATCCGCAGCCTTATCTGATTTAATTCCACCTTTAGATTTTACTCTTTCATCCGGCAATCCTGCTGGTTGGTCTGGAGCTTCTAATGCGTCAGTTGGTTGTGTTGTAGCAGTTGCAGCTGAGGTAGTAGCCTTAGTGCCAGACAAGCTCTTTACTATATTTGGGATATCCCCGTCTATATGTTCTACAGCCGCCCAAAGGTGCTTACACAATTGTTGTCCCTGGACATTCCCGCTTGCATTATGCCTGCTTGCCCAAATATCTTTTCCTGGATGCCCACTAAATGGTGGGCGTGTATTTCCCTTATCGCTGTCTTTTTCAGACATGCCTTGCCAGTAAAAACTTCCACAATCGCATTGAACTTTTACATCAGCTTTATCAAACACTCTCTGTAATATAGCAGCTTGTTGGCTATATGGAAGAGACGTAAAATTATTTGGCATTATATTTTTTATATTTTCAAAGTAAAGTTGGACCGTATATCCCCTATTTAAGCCTGCTAATTCTTGTCCGTTTGCAGTAAAAATAGTAGCGCCACCCTTTGATGAATCTACTTCATATACGAGATGCAATGATGAGGGATAATTTAAGAGAGCTCTTTTAAGGTCGACATCCCCCGTGCCTTCTTTTTGAATTGACTTATTAGTTATTCCAGATGTTACGAAATGCTTTAATTGCGTTTCATGAAGTAAAATATCCATTAGATATTTAGTTATAGATTTTCATCGAGCTCAGAAGTCATTTTTTCTTGAAGAGGCTGGCTTAACATAACATCTAAAGTCATATTATCTTGTTTAGACGCATTTAACATATCAGTTACGCTCATTTCTCTTTCTCGTAATCTGCCTGCTCCGCTTAATAAGTTTTTAGACGCATCATCAGTTAATACTTTAAAAGTCTCATACATATGTTTATATACGCCAGTTGGTAATACTTTAGGTATCATCATTTCGTGGCCTTTTCCCGGTCTCTGCCATTCAGTAAAGTGATTTTCTTTTAAGAAATTAAAATATATCTCATTTTTACTTTCATTATATCTTTCACTTATTTCTTTTAATCGTCTTAATTTCTTTTCTTTTAATTTTTTATTTTCTTTTTCTTGGAGTAATTTTCTCGTTTTAAGATAATATGTTCTGGCTTCTTTTGACATAGATTCAAGCATGTCTCCACCACCCTCATCTCCACCGCCTTCATCGCCACCCATATCATCTCCGCCCATATCTCCTCCACCCATATCTCCGCCGAAGTCGTCCCCTCCACTGCCATCATCATCGGCGTCCTCTCCTTCTGAGTTAGCGGCAGCTGCAGCTTTAGCTATTGCTGATAATCGGATCCATCGTTGTAAATCTGTTGGATCTAAGAATGTGTATTTGCTTAAAATATCTGCTACTACATCTTCTGGAAGTGGTTCACCTTCTTCCATTCCGAGAACGCCTTGTAACATCTCAATAATACCGTTAGCAAGTTCAACTGAAGCTGATCTTGCTTCTCGTTTTTCATCACCCATATCTTCAGCAGGGAAACGCATTGATAATACGAATGGGATATTGTAGTCAAACTCGCCAGTAATTGCGAAATGTAATCTTATAAGTTGTCCGAGCGTTTCCAAGAAACTAGATTGGATAGTATAGACATGTCGTCCAAATGGTTTGTATTGTTCCATTAATGCGATACCACTTTGTCCAAAACCACCAAACTCTTGGTCAAGATATCCTTTCGGAATACCACAAGCTGTCGCTACCCTGTCCTGATACATTTCTAAGTCGCCAGTAAAGTCCATATCAACTTCAGATTTTTGCACTTCGAATTCTAGAAGACCATCTGGCACCCAAATTTTAGTATTGACAGTATAAACTTCAAGTGAATTAGAAAGTGGGCTTACTCCGATATTCTCATAATCTTCTCGAACTGAGTTTACTGTTTCAAATGCGGTTGCAACACCAACACCTTCTGTTTGTTTTACTTTATATATTTGAACTGGGAAAGAACTCGCTCTCGCTAATCCTTGTAATTGCATTGTTGAATAACACATCTTAAATGGAGCTAGCGCCATTAAAAGAGGTGGCGTTCCATAAGGGAAAAATTCTGAGTTATCAGCTCTATATCTGAAGTGAGAAATTAACCAAGGTGGTACTATTATTCCATCGGCGAATTCAAAGCCTAATAATTTTGAGCTAAACATATCAGCAAAATTTTCATCTAGATCTGAAAGTTGATCTCTGCCTGATCGAGTTGTAATTAGGTCTACTAATCGTCCAATTTTAGTAGAACGATTCTTCATAGTTTCTTGTTCGCCTGTCATTTGAGATACAACTTCAGCCATGCGGGCCGCACTAAATTCTAATCTTTCTTTTAATGCTGGAACTTTAAGAGGCTGTATGCTTTCTACGCCTTTCTCCGTTACTCTATGTGACCAAAGTGCTTCACCATATTGTTCGAGGTCATAACAAACTGAGCTAATTCTTTGTTGCGTTAAACCCCATTGAGAAAATAATTCATAACATTTATTTACGAATGGTATTGATGGTGACTCTACTGATAATAATCTATTTTGGTCATCTAATTGTGTAGCTTCATCTGATACAAGTTGGCAAACTCGAGATAAAAATGGATCATTTAAAACAGCAAATCTTAATTCATTTAATCTTTGTTGTCTTTCTGCAATGTCAGAATACACGAGCGTCGTTTCATTTACATAAGCGTTGAAATACTTATTTAACGATGTAGCTAACGGCGCAGACTTAAATATCGAACCTAATGCTGCGTGCTTAACTCTATATGAATCATTTTGAACATCTACTTTTACAAGTCTAAGTCCATTTACTTTTTCAAACTCTGATTGAGCGTCTTTTTTCTGTACGCCTTGCCAGCCCCACAATGAGGATAATCTTTTATTAAAACTTGATTTGAATATTTCTGATTTTGGTCTTTGTCCACTTTGGTATGTTGACTCGTTTAATTTCTCTTTTGCCATATTATTTAGTTTTAAGAGCTCATATTAATGAATTATTCTTTGTCAAAGAAATGTATCATTGTAACTTCAAGAGAATATTCTACAGGCTTTCCAGAACCGTGTCCATAACGATTATGACAAAAGTATACTGCACCATGAGGTAATTTACTCATCTGTATTTCTTGGCTGTTAGAATCATTGACTTCATCAAAATGCAATTCAAACTTATCATAAGGTAATAAGTCTTTATCAGGTCCAGCTTTGAATTGTATCTTAACTTTCTTTCCAGCTTCAATCATTCTCTTTTCTGTTAATCGTAAAGAGATTCTTACATTTTTATAAGTTTTTAATTCATCAGGTATTGCGATTCTGAACACATTATTATCCATTTGTTCCGCACCATAAAAATTAAAAGTTGCTATATTATCTTTTAATATTACACAATCACCTTCTATTTTTCCAAAGAGATTAGTTGGTTCAAGATATCTTGCTATTTCGAGAGGTTCTTTTAATATGAAATCTTCTTTATCAAAAGTGATTTTTTTGTCTTCAGCACGCCTATTATTTATAGTACCTGATGTTGCACCCCTTCTATCACCTTGTTTTTCCCAATCGTAATTTATCTCGTCTTTCTTATGTATTTCTTCTATAACTTCTGCCCATCGAGGATTAAATACTGCTACGATTTTAGCGAATATACTTCCCTTTTTTGGAGCCATAAATATTTTTGGAAGATATGCTGCAATAACTGCGCTTACTAAGAAGAATAATCTTGAGTCTGGTATTAATGTTTTAACCCAATTTCCGATAGTGAATAATATAATAGTAGTGATTACTACAAATCCAATATCTTTCCAAGGTCTAAACTTTTTATCTCCCAACATGTTTCTAAATATTAAACCTATTGAAGATGCGGCGAGAAAGAATAATAATTCAAGTGCAATCACTATAATAGTTTGAGAAATGTCACCAGTGGTACTAGTTTCTACTATTAAATTGAGTAACTCCGTTGCTTCTTGTTCCATTTAAATCACACTCCTTATTGTTGTCCGCTCTTCTTTCGTAAATTGATTAAAACTGCATAAATTAGGGCGATTCCAAGTATATCAATGACGAGTAAAAGAAGATTAAGTTTCAATAAGAAGGTTTTTGATTTTTGATGTTCGAGTCTGATATTTTCGATTGATTGTAAATATTGTCGCGTCCTTGCATTGAAATCATAATCTCGTACCATTATATCATAAGGATTAAATGCGCTTACAACAACAATAATTCTTGTATCTGATATTTGTCTATTAACGATTCTAGGATTCCCTACAATATCTCTGTCTCTATAAATATAATATGGAGTCAAAATTTCAATGGCTCCAAAAGTTTTTCTTAAATCACCATCATTATCAAAGAACGCTTTTCTTAATCCTCTGTAGTCATAGGATTCAAATCTCGCTGCACTGGGTAACCAGTCCAAAAATTGGAAGAAATTTACGCCTTCCCAAATTTCTCCAGATTTAAAATCCATTATATTATTAAATGCATGTCTTGCTAAAACAGGGTCTGCATGTAATCTGTATTCGTCTTCCATATATCTTACGATTTCACCTTCAGAAGCATAATCTTCAATTGAACAATTTTCAGAAAAATCCGTTAGAATAAAAGAATCTTCTTCTCTGTTTTTTCCGATTATCATTACGAAAGGATCATTCCAATCTGCTGGTATATCTCTAAAATATACTCCTTTTATTACGTCTTCAATTAGAGGTCTAAATGCATTTTCATCAGCTAAGTTTATCGTATTAAGATAATGTGTTAATTGTTCATCTGAGAATCTTCTTGCATCTAAAATAATTTGGTCAGCTAAATTCTCCGCTAATTCTGCATTTTCAATCAACAGTTTTCTCATAAAGGATTCGGTGTATGACCATTTATTTTGTAATATCTGGTGCACAGCAAAATTAGAATCCTTCTCAATAGTCATTATGTTATACATTATAGTTAAACATATACAAAACAATATTACTAATACAATCCCCACGACTGATATTAGAGCTGTTTTTTTGTTCTTAAAAAGTTCTCGAATTTTCATTATGCCTCAACGCTCCTTTAATAATAGATAGTTAGATATCATTCAATATCTTAATAGCTTTTCCTTTTGTTAACCACGCTCCACCAAATAAAATAAGCATTACTGCTTCCATAATCCAAATCCACATATCGTGGAAGTTAAATATAAGTCCAATAGCAGTTAGTGCGAATGATCCCACAATCCCCCAACCACATATCATATAAATTAAGTTTCTAAGTTTCTTTTTAGGAGTTCCCGATTCGCCTTTAGTAAATAACCAAAGTATGTTTAACGCGAGTAATCCAAAAAATAATACGGCACAAATAGTATGCAATACAGCAGATATACCAACAGGAACGGAAAACAATCCAATCTTAGCAATTTCTAACCCGCTTGGTGCTGTTGGAAATAATGCGATTCCAAATGCCATAATACCAGCAGATATATTTACAAGTCTGTCTTTCCAGTCATAACCTGAATAAGTAATTATAAAAGCGCCTGCCATCATTAATACTGCTACGAAAATATCTCTCGCATTAGTAAAATATGTAGCTGACATACTGTGAAACCACCCGCCTGTTGCTGCCGGATCTAACATACCAAAAAATAAACATGCGAATGGCAATATAATTCCCAATATACCAATAGTTTGTCTATGAATTAAAAATTGTTTATCCATTGCTTCTCCTGTAAATTGATGCAAATGATTCTGATAATGTTGTTGGCTCTTCACCTGTTAAATAATCATTTATTTTAACTCGTTTCTTGCCTTTATATAAAGGTTCTTTATTCGCAATTGCTTTCCAAGCTGTTGCATGTATTTGTGATGAAATTTGACCAGTTTCTTTCATAAAACGTACAAATGCTGATTTAACAGCTTTTTCACTTGATAGATTAAATTCATCTTTAAGATCTTTCCAATGATCATCTAAATAAGCTTTCCAATCATTAGGCTTATTATATCCTAAGTAACCATCCCAAGTTCCACTTTTTAAAAATTCTTTGATTTTTTCATCTCTAAGTCTTTCTTCTTTTTTACCTGGATATTTTGTTTCATATTCATCACGTCTTTTCAATTCTAGCGCAGCATATTCAGCTTCTTTTGCTTCTCTTTCTAATCTATCTTTTTCTTTTTTATCAGCTTCAAATTTTGCATATTCTTCTGGATAAGCAGATTTCCAATGTTTTTTCGCCCATTGTTTAGGCTTATCAAATGGAAGTTCTTGCGCAATACTCGCAGCCGCGTCTTTAAAAAATCCCTCTCTTAGAGAATCTTTATATATTTCATTGAACATTGATTCTTTATTCATATTTTCTCCTAATTTATATTTATATACGCCTTTTTCATAGCATTCTTCACTGCAAAAAACTTTATCGCCTATAGATGGAACGTCATTTTCATGAGCTTGAAAATCATCTTCACAAATATCACAAGTCCAACCATCTAATTCTGAACATACATTTTCACAAAAGGATTCAGATTTTTTACAACCCTCACACTTAAATATCGCCATTAGTCGTCCCAGTCTTCATCATCGTCATCGTCATCGTCATATTCATCCCAACCATCTCCACTGTCAAGTGAACCTATATCATAATCTTCTTCGTCATCATAAAAGTCATCTTCCATATCGTCAATGTCCATCGCGTCGTCCATCAAATCATATTTTGCTGGACTTCTTGGGTTTGGATCAAATTGTGTTCCATCATCATAGTCGTCATCTTCATCTTCATAAATATCATCATCAAATTGAGAACCATCTCCAATAGAATCATCATCTAAGCCCGCAGCTTTCCAAGTAGCTTGTTGTGATCTATTTCCTTTAATATGATTTATATAATTGTCACCAAGAGCGTCACCGCCACCATTTAATTCTCTTTCAGCATCTTCTAATTCCCAGTGATATGAAAATACAAGAATTTTAGTAGCTTCTTCTTGATCAATTTCACCGTCAATAAATGCTTCAAAAACAGCTTCATCACTTTCAGGTAATTGTTCCCAAAGACCGCACTGCATCCAGTAATCTGAATCTAAATCATCGTGTTCCATTCTAAACTTTTCAGTTTTTTGATTTCCAAACATAACATCATCATCTTCATAGAATTGAGAATCTTCATCAGCCTCAAAATAATCATTCGCATCAAAAGTTATATTTCCCCTATTTCCCTCATTATCAATAACGTAAGGTTTATCTATATCAAAACCTTCTGCATCTTTATAATCTACTGCTTCTCTTAATATTTGTTTAAACGTTCTCATTAATAACCCCCATCTGTTATCTGTTTATTTAAGCTATCAATGAACTCGTCAAAGGCAGCATTGCTAATATTTAATTTTTTCCAAGCTGATAAAAATAATCTAACGTCTTCTTTAGCCACTCTTAAATAAGTGTCTTTTTGCTGTTGGATCTTATCCTTATCTTTCTTAATTTTCATCATCCTTTCATTATCAGTTCTAATTGCAGATAAATCAAATGATTGTGGGGCTGAAACGATGCCGGGTAATATGTTGCTTTGTTGTGGTATTTCTTTTGTGTATTTTGTCGCAATGTCCGCGCTTTCAGCTTGTAAGTTAATTGAAGCGATCATACAATCTTTGTAAATCTTAAGATTAGAAGCTAAGTGAGTTAAGGCTCCGATTGTCGTTTCAATAGCACGAATTGATGAATGTGATATAGATTGTAATATCTTTATGTCATGCTCACCTAAACTTGTTGGATTGTAATATTCTTTTAGCTGTTCCTCTTGAAGAGGCGCTAAAGTATTGTTATTGATTAAGTCATTATAGAAACTATTCATAATAATTAGTTATTGTAAACTAACTATTATGAATGAAATAATGAAGTCAATGATCCTCCAGATTAGAGATAAATTAAGAAAAAATAGATTAAAAGAAGGCCGCGTAAACTTTGATGTGGCTAGTGTAGTGGACCAATATTCTTTAAAAAAATGGGCTAATAGATCTGCTGAAGATGTAATAAAAGCAGCAAAGAAAAAAGATAAAACAGCTTTAGAATTTTTATTCGTTCAAATGGGTGGGACTATTTACAATGTATTTGATAAAAACTTCATGGGTTCAAATAGTCAAATAAAAAGTTATCGAATAAATAATGAAAATGCTTGGGATGATTGGTTAGAAATAGCTTGGTTCGTGTTGGTTGAAGGATTTGATGAGTTCAACGAAGGTTATAACACTTCTTGGGAAGCTGAATTAGAAGGTAAAACGAGAGCTGATACTGTTTCTGTTATTGATGCATTTAAAATAGAACAAAATAAAGGTAATTTATATGGCGCATTTGCTAAATTATATGCTAGTAAATTATTTAACGCAGCTAGAAATTCTAATGTGACAAAAATGGCTGGTGGAATGACCGGCAGAGAATTGTCAGGCGGAGCAATAGAAAATAAAGAAGTAAAAGTCAATAATTATGATCCATCTTGGGCTGAAAGAGATAAAGAATTATCTTGGAATCCAGATGGTGATGATACTTCATCTGGCGGAGGAGGATATCATGACTCCACTTTTGATGACGTCGATGATAAAATAAATGCTGAAAAGTTTTTATCTAAATGGAAACAATTCACAAAAGATCCTGCACTTAAAAAAGGAACTAAAAATGTTACTGTTGCTGATGTATTTCACGAAACGATAAATAATTCAGCAGCAGCATTTCCACAAATGGCGCAAAAATTTGGCATAGCGCGAAATAGTGTTGCGGCATTATTACAAAATGCCCAGGAAATAATGGAAAAATATAACATCGCCGGAAAAGAATTAATGACAGCGATGCAATATTTTGGCAATGACAAAGTAGCTAGTTACTTAAAAGATTATGCCACAGAAACTGTAGAACAAACTGCTGGTAAAGATGAGAAAGGTATTAAACAAGAAGTTAAAGATTCTAAATCATTTATAGATAAATTTGAAGCAGCCTTCCAAGATGATAAATTTTGGAAACCTCATCTAAAAGGAACAGACGCCGCAAACGTATTACTTTGGTGGATTGAAGAAGATTTCCCAAAATACAATAAACTTGCTGATGAATATGGACAAAAATTAGTTGATATCAATTGGTTCATGAATAGAGCATTAAAACTTCTCAGTAAATACGGAATGAGCGAGAAAGATTTAAAAGACGCCGTTTCTAAACACGGAAAACGCAAAGTAATGAATTGTATAGGTGATCAATCTTAATTTGAACGTTAGTTAATTTATTCTTATATATTATTATGAATAAAACACCGAAGATTACAGTTAAAAAGGAATATGCGATAAACATCGGCTCACCTTGTTTTATCCTATTCTGTATATTTCTCATATTAAAACTCACTGGCGCAATTTCTTGGTCATGGTGGTGGGTAACTTCACCGCTTTGGATTGGCGCTGCGTTGGTTCTAGGTTTTATTGGATTAATTTTTGCGTTCTTCCTTGTAATAGGAATCGCGGCAGTAATAATTGCACTTTTACAGAGGAAATAATATGCAAAATTCATTTATAAAACTTAATGATAATGAAGCATTATTTACACCTGGAAAATATCCACAACATTCATTTACTATTCAAGGTAATATTGATGATATGGTTACGCGTGGACTTCCCCAATTCTTAAAATTCCAAGCGCCCTATCATAATAAGAAAACAGGTTATACAACTAAGCCACAACTCCGATTAGCAGAAAACGCAACTTATAAAGGTCAGAAAACTGATACAACTTCACCGTATCGTTATTTATATGAAACTTATAACAAAGCAATTTTAGCTTCAAATCAAAGAGTTTGGAAAGAAGATAAAAATAATTTTAATTTGAAAAAATCAAATTTAATTGTGAGGACTTAATGAGAATTACAAAAGCTTATACTCTTGCTGGTCAAGATGGGAATGCTTTCAATTTACTTGCATATACGACAAGAGCAATGAATAATGCAAATCGCTCAAGAGTGTATTCAGATGAAGTTTGTAAAAGAGCAAGATCTTCTGATTATGAAAATTTGATTGCAGTGCTCGAAACTGAATTGATGAAAATCAATGAAGAGTTTGGATTAGAATTTGATGAGGAAGACGATGATTAATAAACAGAGAATAGAAATTCTTGAAAGAAAAATGCAGTCAAAATTATCAATCTTAATTCAAGAATCAATGCCAGATGTTGGTTTTGGAGAAGATGACATCGAGCACTTTTTAGACGAAATTCTTGAAGCCGCTCAAAACATATTTTACAGGAAAAAATTCCCCAACGAAACGGAAATTGAGTGGGGAGAAAGGCAGGGAATATGCAATTAAAAGAATGTCCAAATTGTGGAAGTGAAGATTTACGAAATGCGTATGTTTACATTCAATGTAATAAATGTTTAATGACGGGCCCTCAAATGAATGGTGGGAGAATTGATGCTCATTGTGATCATGTAGATCAGAAGGCAGCTGAAGAAGCGTGGAATGATTTACCACGAAAAAACGAATTTCAAGATTTAACATGAAAAGAAAAAAAATAGATATTGAAGAAATGCGAACAAAACTTCTCGCTATTAAAAATCAAGCAGAAGGAATGAATGAAGATTCTTTTGATAAAACGAAAGCATTCAAATTTGTTTACAACTCTGTATTGAATTTAATTGATGATTTAGATTTTCTTGCAGATAAAGAAGATTTATTTGATGATGACCTTTTTGAAGAAGAAGAAAACGATGCGCAAATACTTGTAGAAGATAATTACGACGATCTTCTAGATGAAAATGACGTTTAATTTTTAGAACAAACTATTCTATTTTCCTGTCCAAATTTAAAACCCTTCTCATTAGAACTAATATGTCCCTTAATATATTTTTCAGCAGTTTCGTATGGAAATTCTTTTATCCATTTTGTCGCTGATTTAAAAGTTTCTTTTTCCCTTTCAATTCCAATATAATTTCTATTACAAAGTATTGATGCGATTGCGCTGCTTCCACTTCCCATAAATGGATCAAGAATTTGCTCCCCCTCTAAAGAAGAAATCATCGTTAACATTGATAATAATAAAATAGGTTTTTGGCAGCTGTGCTGTTGTTTGTCAAATTTATTGTTGTAACTTGGGTTTACGAAAAATGTGACATCAGAAGGATAACCATCAAATTTAAGCGGCAGGCCTGAAGCGATATCACATACAGTTCCCTTTTTAGCAGAAGTTTCTTCAAATTGACACTCACTTGAAAATGCCATTATATTTCCAAGAGACGTAAATCGTAATGGTGTTTTTCCATCAGGGCCATAATCCCAACCTCGTTTTATTCCGCCAGCCATCTTGTAAGGCGCAATTACTTTTCTAAGATATTCAGCTGAATTCCAAGTGTAATTTTTTGGGTCTTTAGTTAAGTGAAATATGTCTTCTCTTAATGACTTAAGTTTCTTAGTTGTTCCCCTGCCCGACTCTCTTGCATATACTGCCCAGTTTTCAAGATGATTAATAAATTGTGTAGCAGCAATCGCTTCAAACATTTCATGAATTCGGGTCGGCCCAAAAAATATCCAAAGAGTTCCAGTTGGACTAAGAACTCTATAAGCTTCATTAAGCCATTCAGTAGTAAAATTTATAAAATCTTTACTTGTTCTGAACGTGTCCCAATCAGATTCATTTTTATTGTGGAACTTATTATTGAATTTTATGCCATACGGCGGGTCTGCTATTATGCAGTTTATTGAACAGTCTGCAATATTTTTAAGTAATGATAAACTGTCATTATTATATAATTTTATATTAGATGTATATAGATTTAATTCCGTCATAATAATAAGTTTAAAAGACGGAATTTTAAAACTTACTTTACTTTGCCAAAAGTATTAGAAAATGGCTGGCCAAATATCGCCTTATGAATCACATCATTTATTGTTGCATTTTCAGCATTACAGTGAATAAATGGCTCAATAGTTTTATCTGTTAATGACGACCTAATTACTCTAATATTCGTATATAATTTTTCCATTATTGGAACTTTTAAGTCTACAATAGACAGAGCTAAGAACAGCGCATCAAAAGGAGTCTTCGTTTGTCTTTTGGTTGACTCTTGAAAATTACCTGTCTTAAACTCTTTCGTTATTTCGTCAATAGTTAAATTATTATCAGCTACATATTTCAAATAATCTCTGCATAATAATTTAACGTTCATATTAAATTTAGCTTTTTTCATAAATATTGCGCCAACTATATTATCGCTTTTGTCACCAAATAAAGATTTATATAATATGTTAGCGCCTGGAGTGGGTTTAAATTGAAATAATTTTTCAAAGTCAGCTGATGTGAATGGTTTGTCCCACCCCTCATTGATCATGTGGATTTTAGGCTTATCAGACATGTAACCTGCTAAGTCATAATCTGTTGTCACGATTGCGACTGATTTTTCTCCATTAAAAGATTTAATAAGAGGCTCAACATAATCATCTGCTTCATGCTCATCTGAATAGATAAGCTTGATTTGATCTCCTCTATAAATATAATATTTTCTATATAATTCTATAGTTTCTAAATAGAGATTAGAATATATACGGTTAGCTTTGTAATCTGATAATATCTTTTTTCGTTCATTGATAGAAAAATAGAAGTTTTTTGATTCTCCTAAATCTGAATATGAAACTGGATCAAATAAGATATAAACGATGCCGTCTTTTTTGAGACGTGATTTAATTTCGCCTTCTGTGTAATTGATCATTCTCTTCACTATTTCTAATGAAGTTCTTAAGTTCTTTTTTAATCTATAAAATAAGTTTGCTGAATCTAAAAGTATTCTGTCGTAAGTCAATATATCGCTCCTTTAAAACACGAAAAAGATATGTGTCCTACATATCTTTTCCTTATTATATATTAACTTAGTTTTTTATTTCGTTATCGAAGTCGATTTAAAACTGTCGCTTTGTCGCCTTCATCATGAATACGGATATCATTTCTTTCTTTTAATGCGTCTACTTCTTCGCGGCTCATTTGTGATATTGCTCCCGCATTTTTTACTTCGACTAATCTCTGTGGAGCCAAGGTAGCTTGCACATTATTACTATTTAATCTTTCGTTTTCTCCATTCACTTCTCTTAGTACCATATTTATCTCCTTATTAAATAGTTATATTTTTCTTAAAAGCCCGACGATCTCTTAGTTTATCAGGATCAATTTCACCATGGATTAAATGTAGTAATCTATTCATTCCTAAATCAGCAGTTTCACTTGTGCCTATATATTCATCAAACTCATTAAAGTCAAAGAATGATTGATCATTGTCTTTAATAGCATCCATTATGCATCGAAGATCTGTATAATCAGCATCAGACCAATATATCGTATTTACTCTCCACTGTCCTTCTACTTGACAACGATAGATTAAAGCGGGCGCGCTTGTAATATTTAAGTTTGCGAAGATATCTGCTACGTTAACAGCTTGTGGACCGAAAACAAACCAACCAACGTTGTTTTTTAACTCACCAAAAGCTTTTTCAGCATTGTTCTTTAATATCTCACATTTTGGACAAGACGCAGTTTTAATAACTACAAAATATATTTTCTCATCGATGTTGCCGCCATTTACCCAAATCTTAAATTCATCATTCGTTAAAGTTTTCATAATTCTCCTTAAAATGGTATGTCATCTATAGGTTCGTCAATATTTCTAAAATCAGACTCTTCCTTGTAAATGAAATATTTTATTTTTTCTATATCATCTTCTAATGAAGATTTTTTCATATCATCTGTTACGTTTTTAAACTCAGGCGTATTCCAATTTACACCTACTTTGTAACCTCTTTCATAACCTTTTTCAAAGGCAGTCCCAACTATTTCTTTCGCAGTACTTTTATAAATATAATTATATTTTAATTTATTTCGCAATTCTCTTTCGGCATCTTCTTTAGCCATTCTTTTTGCCCGTTCTATTAATTCATCCTCATCTACATTTTTCGCGTCATTATATCCTTCATCATAACCATTAGAATGAATTTCATGTCTATCATTTTCTAATTCATATTTTAATTCTTCATCAATTTCTTTATAAATTTCATCATACATTTGTTGTCCAATTTCAGCAACTAAGTCTAATAATTCTTGAGAATTTCCATTGAGATTTTTTGCGTATTGTTCAAGATAATATTGAGATAATGTAGGTATATCTCGCCACGTGTATAACATAATTTATTTTAAATTAACTAAAGCCTTATCAATATCTTCAGCCGACATCAACGATGTGTCTATTCCTAATGCTTGAGCTTGTCTTCTTTTTTCCATATTAGCATAAATAGTTGGACCATGTTTTTTTGTTAATTTATTAGCTAATTCTAATGTTGACATACTTACTGAGTTTATGGCATCTTCGTTAAAAACGATACCTAATTCTTTAGCATTTTTAATCGCTTTATTTTTGCGTTTTACATAAGACATAGACATAGTAATATATTAACTCTAATTCCCGCCACCGCGACCCATTGCAAGCACGCCAGTAATTCCGATGCTGTTAATGATTGCAGTAACTTTTTCTTCAAGTTTTTCAGCTCTGTTTTGTAATACTGTTGGGTCAAGTTGTCCCGCTATATCTTGTTTAATTAAGCTTCTAATCATAGCAAAGTTATTTAATACTTCAATTCTTGCCATTGGTCTTGCTATAGTTTCAAGATCTTCAAATTTCACATCATCCCAATTCCGGCTAGTTTTTAACCATTTAAAATTGAGATTTCCGCCAATAGAGCTAAATCCTTCAGCATACCATTTACCGTCAATTTTTCTGCGACTATATTTTTCTCTTCTAAAGAAATTAAGAAATCCCTGATTAGCAAGCATTTGGTCAATCATCGCATTTTTATTGTCTAATCCAACAAATCCTGGAACTTGCTTTCCGTGATATCTAACACCACGTCCGAATCTTCCTCCACCCATTCCACCCATAGACATGCCGCCCATCATGACTTGTTCATTGTGGAACGCGAATGGTGAACCTGATGTTCCTCCAAATCCCGCACTTCCTCCGGGAACAGTATAATATGGAACGCACATATATGCGTCTATTGGATAAGGCACGCTAAACTGAGCTCCTCGAGCTATATGAATACCAGCTTGTTCTTCTATGATTGGTCTGAATGTGAAATATCTTTGCATTGCCGGTTTAATACAGTATTTTATAATTTCATTTTTTGCAAGTTCAGAATCAGCGAAAGTAATAAATGGAAAACCAACTGCTGTAAGTATTGTCTCCAATTCATCATCATCAATATTTATACAGCCATTATCAACTGTTATTTCATTATTACTGAATGGAATAAAGTTAGGATCAGGCATAAAAGAAGCTAGCCATTTAGCCGGCAATACTACGAAGTAAGGAACCATTACTCCTTCTATAGCGGTGTATTGTCCTCTTACGTCGTCAATTTGCATTATAGACCAATCAACTGGCATTCTTAAATGATTATCGACGATATAGTTGTGAGCGACATAAATAAAGTGATTATGCAAAGGCGCTGGAGATCTCCAATCACCATTAGAACAGTCGATTCTAATTACAGAATCTTTTGCGTAATATTTTGTATTTTTATTAACGACAACATTTCCCATTGATTGCCAGTGCTGGTATATCGTATCTGGGTCACATTGTATTAAATATGAATGCATATCTTTTGACATAATAATTAGTAAATAAAAAGCCCGGTGTTACCCGGGCTTGTAAATTATAAGTTATTCATTAACTTGTTGTGATCTCCAACCCATTTAAGAGCGAGTTGTTGTCCAGCAATTATACCAAATGGATTATCTACTTGAATATGCTCGACCGCTAGGTTAAATCCAATTGCAGATGGTGTAAGAATTAAAGTCATTCCACATCCAACTGGATCTTGTACCATTGAAGGATTAGCAATAAGTGTAAGTCTTGATCTACCATCTTCCATTACTACATAATCATTAATTACGTAATGATAATCAGCTGTTGGAAGCCATTCTGATCTTGGCGGCGGATTTTCGTGAGGCGCGCCGCCCGGAACTGGAATTGTTTTTGGATCATAATAAAGGCCAGGTGAGTAATTCATATAAGTTACTACTTTGCCTTTAAATGGATTGCCCATATCATCAGCTGCCCATCCATCAAATTTAAAATCAAAATACCAACCGTGTCCGAGTTCGAGATATCTTCCGTTTCTTAATTGTGGGTCAAAATCATATCTTGCTTCATATTCAATGAGTGAAGAATACGGGTCATAAACTTCAATTGTTGAAACCTTTGCTGTTGAAAGTAATTGTCCATTTTTATACCAACCTCTAAATTTCCAAGCGAATGGTTCGTGGGCTGTAAAAATAACTTCAGTGCCATTTTTTACGTCTGCATGGGCAGGTGTTGCATATGCGCCTGATTCCTCCGCGCCTTTTGGATTAATTCTAACTCTAAATCCAGACATTCTAACTGGAACGGAAACTGCAATTCTTCCTTTCACTAATTTAATTGTTGATGGCTCAGTTGTGTCTTCACCATATACGCCAGGCATTTGTAATATTTTCGCTGCTTCTTTAATTGAGTCAGCTACTACTGATACAGGAACATCTCCTTCTGGTGTTGTAAAATAACCCATATATTGATTTAAGTGTCTAATCTCTTCCGCACCATTATGTTTTGGTGGTTTTTTATTATTAGAAGCATCTAAATCGTTTGGGTCTTTTATTGGGTCGCCATGTCCTGGCAAATGAAATCCTGGAGGTCCAGGAAACTTAACATGCGTCATTGCTTGCATAATTTATTCTCCTTATTTTATTTAGTAATTTACAATAAGGAAAGTATAAGATTTTTATTGTAAATAATTGTAAATCTTCATAGAAATTTAAGATTTTTACAAATGTAACTAAATAATATGAAATCACCTTATGGATATATTTATAAAACTACTTTTCCAGAAAATGCTTATGATAGAATAGGAATTCCATATTATATTGGTTTACATAAAAGTTCATGTTTTGATCCAAAATATTTTGGGTCAGGTAAGTGTATTCAATATTGGTTCGATAAATCATTATTATCAATAGAAATTTTAGAATGGGCTTATTCAAGATATGAATTAGGAAAATTAGAGGAGAAATATATTAGTCCTTTGCTTGAAAAAAATGACCCATTATTATTAAATATAATTCCAGGAGGATATGGTGGATATTTTAAGTCTAATCAATTTAAGGAAAAGAAAAGAAAACTTTACACAATGGGTTTTTATAAACAAGAGTTTATTTTAACTTTTGAAAAAGCTATAAAAAAGGGTTTAGAAAAAATGGATAGTTGTTCAAATATTCATTGGAAAGAAGACCTTAATAATGTAGGTATATTTATTAATGAAAAACCAAAAAATGATATAAATGTTGGAAGTTTTTCTGTAAATAAGTCAGATATTGTTGGAAATGCTTTAAGAGGTATAAGATGACAAATAGAATAAGAACTCAAATTATAGAACTCGGAAGTGAGAAAGTTTTTATTAATGAGAGTGTCGCAGCGAAGATGTTAAACATTTCAAGATATTACATAAGAAGAAGTCTTGAAGAAAAAATACCTGTTAATGATCTTATGTTCGCATATTTTTCTTACGGTATGAATATCAAAGATTTAAAAGATTTCTATGAACAAAATTATAATTCTAAAATTACAAGGAGTAAAAAATGGCAGAATTTAACGAAATTGGTGGAGAAGGCACCAATCCTAACTTAGAAAAAAAGTTAAGTAGAGCTAGACAAGAATTTGAAGATAAAATGTCGGCGCCGGAAGGATATATAGAAGTTGTTTTATCAACTAAAGGAAAAATTGGAGCTCCCTCAAAATTCTATATTAGAAACTTTAGTCCAGAAGATTTAATGAATCTAGGATTATCAGATCAAGAAGATGTTCCAATTAAGCTTATTAAAGTCTTAGACAGTTTAATTTTTAATCCAAGTAATGATCCTGCATTATCTGTTAAAAACTTTCACGAAAAAGAAGTAATAGAATTATTGCTTTTACTCTATGAAACTTTTTATACGACAATATTCCCAAATCAAGAATGGATTTTAACTGAGGAAGATTGGGATTTCTTAAAGGCTCAACATGGTGGGCCTGATTCAGATGAATTCAGAGAAAGAGAAAGAGCTCTTAAAACTAAAGTTTGGAAACCAACTTTTGATATTGATATATCTAAATTAGAATTCCACGAACTTCCAGATGATTTTAAAGTTAGAGCTAAAATAAATAGGGATTTTGCCGGTAAGAACTTCAGCGCAGTATTTACGCTTCCAAAATTTGGTGATTTTATCACGCTTAAGTTTTTTATAGATTCTATTTACAAAGAAGAAGATAGAAAATTCGCAAGAATTGCAGAAATGATTAAATTTAGAAGAGAAATGGAAGAAAAATTACAGAATGGTGAGAACGTAAATCTTGCTTCTATTCCTCAAGTGCCCAAAACTGAATATGATAAATTTAAAGAATTTGAAACGGAAAAATCTTTGTTTAGCATTACAGCTTCTAAAGCTTTATATCTTGCTGAGTTTGACGGAGAAGATGTTTCAGGTTGGACTTTAGAAAGGAAATTACAATTAGCAAAAGATGCAAGATTGGACTATACTACATTTAAGATGGTTCAAGATAAATTTAGTGAATTACAATTTGGGTATAAGGAGGATATAACCGTACGCGACCCCATTTTAGAAAAAGTCGTTACACGGAAATATACCTTTCAACTCATTGATTTACTCACGGCCATTAGAGACACAGGAACTACTAAGACTACTATTTCTCTTGTCTAGGGATTGTGGCTTTGGTTATAATGAAATGATGAAAATGCCTACTCATATATTGATAGGCTTATGGAATGCAAAGAAAGGCGTAATTGAAAAAGAAAACGAAGAACAAAAGAAACAACAAGATGGACAAAGTTCATCTATGCCAAATATGAGTTCAATGATGAGTCAAGCAAAATCAAGCATGCCGCGCATGCCATCATCTGGTAGTATTAGGACACCGTCTCTATAAAATCGTCTTTTTGTTTAAGTGTAGTTGCTACATGAAAAAGTGCTTGCAGTCCTTGGAGTATCTCTCCAGGGGCTGCATGATTTATTTCACGAATATTAGTTTGTGATAATACTGGCTGCTTTTCCTGCTGTCTTAATGATAATTCATTTTGTTGGGCAGCAGTTAAAAGCTGCATCGTTGGAGTTACAAGTTTAGATATGAGATCATTTTTATTAGTTGATGCGCTAGTCGCCAAAGCAATTAATTCAGATGGTTTCATATCTGGTAACTTCGCTATTATAGCGTCTTTAATCTGTTTTTGATAATCATCTTCATCAATAGCCATTTGAAAAGTTTTACCCAAAAATCCAGCAAGCGAATCTTCTATAAGTTTAACTGAAGAATGTTCTTCTTTATCTAAATTAGCGAGTTCTTTAATAGTCTCGACTGCAACAATTTCGTTGGTTGTAATTATTTCTTCCATATTAAATAGTTAATATACTAATATGTTATCGGAATTAGAATATAGAAATATTTGCAGAGGCTTTGAAGATATTATGGAATTGCCTCCTAAAAGAGATTTTATTAATGACATGTTAGAAACGTTTGAGATAATCTTTGAATTATACATTATTCCTCATTTATATTTTCAGAGAAAAGACGCTAGATTAATGTATAATTGTGAATATATGCTAAATAGAATAGTTGATACAGCTAAAAGAATTACACACACTAATATAAGATGTGAATTATCAGAGAATTATTTTGATAATTCGCGGAATCTTAGAATCGCTATTCAAGACGCCCATTTTTCCAGAGATGCTGGTCATATTGATTTAAAAATCATCTAAATTCGGTCCTTTCTATTCTTAACTAATTATTATGGAATATTTTGCTCCAAACGAACGATATTATAAAAAGAATTTAAATAATTTCACATCAAGTGATGAATTTGTAGCCAATAAAAGAGTTCACTCTAACAATGAAATGCCACCTATTGACTTATATGATATGGTGCATTCTAAAATGAAAAATGACATGTGGAAATGGTTTTTAGGATCATCAAGCATTTCATATGACCAAGAATATTATATCGCCCCCAAAGATCCCAAAGATCCTCTTTATGGAACAGAAGATGGAGTAGAATATTTTGATGAAGATGGTATTGTTATAGTTCCATCTATTACTAAATATGTGAACGGTGTTAGAGCAAAAGATTATGGACCTGTGCCGTATTATAATTACACTAAAAATGGTATAGAACTAATAAATCCAGAATATCATAGAATTGAAATTCAAGGTTGTTTATTGCCTGAAATAGATTTTATGCTTCATGAAGGTTATAGATATCTTAACGTTTTATATCCCGACCATCCAGACTATACAGAAATTTTAACAACTAATGAAATAAATGATGAAATAATTCATGCAGGTTCTCTTATACACTATAACCCAGATTGTCTTTTCTTTGATTGGATAGTAACAGAACTTAATTCTGATTTAGAAGATATGGACGAAGAAACGAGAGCTAATCAAGAAGAAGCTCTTAAAATGAAAGTAAGAAATCTTACTAATCACGCATTTAGAAGAAAATTATATGGCGCAAAATCTGGTTATTTACAATTTGGAAGTGAAATTTTTCAGCATGTCGCTGTTCATCCAGTCGCGCAATATCTTCCAATTCTTCCATATGAAAGAGAAAATAATGTAATAAAAAATTTAAATGCTAGTAAAAAACTTAGATGGTTTAGTGATTTAGACCCAAAACCAGATACTATAGATGATAGATCAGTAAATCAATTTCATAATTTATTTAGAAAACAATTTCGCTTAATTGACTGGGATAATTCTTCTTATGATTATTTAAATGAATATCAGCCGCCGGTTAAAGTTCACGGAACTGCATATCCAACTCCATTTTCACTCAATGATTTATATGAATATCCAATTAGCAGATATCCTCATAGAACACCAACTACGATGTTTAATGACTTTTATGCAGGACAAAAAATTTATCTTAATACCATAAATGAAAATGGACAAGCTGAAACTATCTCATCATATATAAATTATATTATTAAAGAAAATGCTTATAAAGTTAGAATTGATTTAGAATATTTAGAAAAACCTTCTGGACTTGAATTAAATAAAACAGAAAGTATTACAGATCCTATTATTGATTTAATAACTAAAGTAAAAATTGATAAAAATTTAAATCCAATTTTTATGAGTTTCAGAATTACAGATAGCTTAGAAAACTTAATAAAAAATACTACTTTTACAGATAAATTTTTTAATGACGCTGTAGGTGAACCAAATGCGTTAACAACAATTTATAAAGAATTCTTAAAATCTTCAAATATTAAAGAAGGAAAATTTACTTTAAATCCATATCAAGATGGAACTTTATATATGTCAGCAAATCAATTTTTAACTTTATATCAAGATGAATTAAATATAAATATAAAAACAATTGAATATGATCAAGAAACTGGAGTTCCGGAACATAGAGTTATAGAATATGGACCAATTTCAATTCCTGATGATGGATATGTTAATGAACGAAATATAATATCTTACACTAAAAATAGTGAATTATTTGCTTCGGAAATAGTTGGAATTGGAAGTGGAGAATTAAAAGTTAAAATCAATAATATCGTAAAAATAGATTTTAATAGAATGAGAGCACTTATTGATAATTCTACAGATGAACCAGTTGGAACGCCAGGTAGAAAATTAGCTGAACATTATGGTCTAGTTATGGAATTCGGAAAAAATAATAGTCCTGATTATGTTGGTAAAAAAGTAGTTTTCTTTGGAAAATTTGAGCCGCTCGTAGAAGATAATTTTGGTGGTCCAGATAACAGATCAATGTATAACTTAAATAATTTTATTTTTTATATAGACGCTATTCCACGTGTTAAAGACAGTATGATGTTAGATGCTATTTATTCAGATTTTTCTGGATTAGCTACACAAAAATTTAAAGATCTTGTAAGTTTATTTAGAAGTGGAACTACAGGGAGAGTTGGAAGTCCAAAATATGTAGATCATTATGCCGCGTGGAATAATTGTGACACTAATTTTAAGTTACTTATTCCAATTTATAATGGCATTTTATCTGATATAACTACATATAATACGAATTCTACATCAAGTTTACAAAGAATACAAAACATATTCTCAAGAGACTTAGATATATATCAATCTTTAAGAATTAGACAAAGAGGCTTAGAAACACTTTATAATGAATTTTTAGGCGTAAGTTTGTCAACAGAGGCAATAAGAGATAAACAACTTGTAGAACTTCAAAAATTTTATGGAACTTTTGTAACTGCATCAAATAGATTTTTACACGAATATACCGGGTCAGACTTAAATCAAATAAATAGAATATTAGAAAGAATGTCTATAACTTTAAGAAATTTAAGGTTAACTTCTATATTAGATGAAACAGATAAATTTAAAGAAATTAAAATTTCTTTTGAAAATGATAAAGAATTACTTAAAAATTTAAATATAAATTTACTTAATCCAATATTAGAAATATCAGAGGAAATAATAACTTTCTCAAATGATATAATCAGTGAAAAAGAATTTATTGATGAAGAATTTCTACAAATAACTGAAAGTTTAAGATTGAATATAAGAGGATTTATAGATGAAAATATAACATCTGATATTTCTGCATTTGACCAATTTATATCTATTGTTAAAAATAATTATGATAAACTTCTTAAAAGATTATCAGATGAAAAGGATTCTGAAGTTAATAAAATTTTACTTGAAAGAATTATTTCTGTAATTGTTAAAATAATTACCGAAATGGATTTTATAAGAGCAGAAAAATTTAATTTAGATGGTTTTAATTCAAGATTTAATAGTTTTAGAACATCATTTCAAAATCAACTTAATATAATTATACCATTTTTTAATAATGATACACATAGAACAAATGCTTATTCTAATGAGCCTGGAGTTTTAATTGATATAGTTACATCTTTTAGAAATGGTAGTACCAATCAAGATTTAATAAATTCAAATCCAGTTATATTAGCATATTTTAATGAATTAATTGCAGAAACGACAAATTTACAAAATCTTATAAAAACTTTTTTAGGTAAGGCTGCATCTGCTTTCACTGAATCTATGAGATTAGCAGAAATTATTGCCTCTAATTATTCAAAACTTGCCCCAGAAAAATTTAAAAAATTATCTATATTTAATACAAGACTTAATAATTTAACTCAAATTATTAAAGAAGACGAAATAGTAAAAAATCTCAATGAAATTATAGATATTTATGAAGAATATAATACAGTTTATTTTAAATGGTTAGCGTTAGAATTAGCAGCAGACCTTAATACAAGTTATTATAGAAATTTAGGCGGCCTTACTTCAGAGGAAAGACTTATATATAATAATATTTTAAGAACTGATAACATATTAGCTGATTATTTACCTAATAGAGGATTTTTATTAAAACCTTTAAATCAAGAAAATATTTACATGACTACTTCAAGTGATAAAGAATCTTCTTATTCAATATTAGAAAATAGGGACAATTTCTTAAATATATTATCTATTTCTTTAGATAATTATGATGAAATGGTTATTTATAAAAATGAAGCTTACTATGGAAAAGAAGGTGTAATTGAAGAGTATAGCATGGGTTCTCTTAATACAGTGTCAATTATTAATAATGATAAAGATGTTGATACAGTACCAGAAGAAAATTTTTCATGTTTACAAAAAGAATTTTTAGAAATTTATGATTATTCACCAACTTTAAAATATAAAGCCCTTAATAGAGATATTTATATTGCTATTGATAGAAGTTTTGACCCAAGAAAATTCGCATATGCTACACCTCAATTTTTAGAAATATTTTTACCTGACGATAAAATAAATAACATAATGGGTGAAGTTGGACAAACTCATAAAGTAGAAATTAGAAGTATATGCGTGGCTGATTCAGATGTTATAAGTTTTATTGATAGTGAATCAATGTATAGAATGCAAAGTTTATCTACAGGAGATCAAGTAATTGGTCCGACTATAGAAAATGACACATTTATAATGGAAATAAACTCTGAAAAAAATTGTATCACATTAAATAAAAAATTAAATACATCAGTAGATATAGTTTTAACTTATCTCTGTAAATTAAATATATTCGCTAAAGATAATAGTAAACAATTCTTTAAATATAGAAAAGAACTTTCAAGAAATTCTGTTATAGATTCCGGTTCAATGATTAAACATATATTACAAGGACAATGGCCATCTTTAACATTTGTAAATAGCACTATTGATGTTTCTAAATTTAAAGATAACTTGACGAAAAATCTTAAAAAAGCTACTGATTATACAAGATTTTTTAATGAGCATGTGGTTGATTTATATGCAAAAAATATTAACTTGGCAGATAATTATGTAATGCCATCAATTATAAATGCTAATAATAATCTATATTATGAACTAACAGCCCATAGAACTTACAAAGAATTAGATAGATTAAAACAACGAGAATTAAATAGTCCTCAAGGTATATTTAATTTTAATCGTGGTAGAGAATATATAATGAAAAAAGAAATCTTAGATTATTTCCAAAATTATGTTGGAGAAATATCTAGGGCTTCAGATGAAGTAAGTATTGGAGTAAATATAAATGCATTTACTTATACTAATGGAGTAGCTACTAGAGATAATAATATAGATTCTTCATTTAGAACTTATGGTTGGAATTCTAGAACAATGCCATATTATGTTGATATTGGAATTGGAAAATTGAGTGATGATATTTTCAGAAAAAAAGACTTGGAAGCTCAGTATGAAAGTATGGAACCAAAGGCTTATTGGAATTATGATGTGTATGATAATACTGATATAAGTTCAATGACCAACGAAGAATTAAAAGCTCGAGGATTAGATCCATCTAAAATAGAGAGGTCTACTTATTTTGTAAAAGAATTTGATGTAAATGATGAAAGAGCTTATGATCCAATTTATAGTATTCATAAACCAATAATGAGAGTTTATCTTGGAGAATACGAAGTTCAAAAAAATATTGATTTTGATGGTTACTTAAATAGAGTATTTACAACTGTTCAATTTTCTATAATAAAACAAGTATTTAAAGATCTTTCAAAAATGAATGAAGAAGATATAAATATCTTAAATAGAAGATTTTTTGAATTAGATTTATTTAAGAATATAGCAAATAATAATAGATTTATTGGTGATGTAGAAATAATTAAACCTGAACAAACTTCAGTGTTTAGTTATAAAGGAATATGGATTCCTAAAAGTGTTAAATGTGAAAATGATTATATTATAGGATATCCGCCAGCTCCAGAATTTTTAGATGCAAACTATTATTACGTAATAACGGAAAATACAAATCTTACTAATGTAATTGATATGCAAAAATGTCCTACTCCTCTTGATGAAAGATTAGGAACAAATTACACTATCGATGGAAGAGAAATAGCAAACTTTTCATATAAAGCCGGCACAATATTATTATATAATAATTTTAATAACAAATGGGAAATAAAAGATTTTATCTTTAATGGACTTTATGGGTTACAATCTGAACTTAATAAAATAGTTCTTCCACCTCCCGGAGATGAAGAAACGAGAGTTACTATTGGAAACTCTATTATACCTGGTGTTATGTTTAATGATAAAACATTATTACACAAGCTTCTTGTAAAAACAATAATGAATTTAGGTATAATAAAATCAAGTGAACAAAATTTAGCATTATATTCAGAAAATGAACTTACGAAAATTTATTTAAACGTAATAAATGGCACTGAAATTACAATTAGTGACTTAGATAATAATCCTTCTCAAGAAAAAATTGACGCATTTCCAATTAATTTTAATAATATTTATAATATTAATGAACACGATATACTTTGGTTTAATTACACTTGCGGTTATGACAAATATAATGGTCAAGATCATTTTAATAAATGTTTTATTGGAAATGGTCAAAATATGGGACTTGTTTTAATTAATAATAAGTTTAATTTAATCTTTATAAATACTAATAAGATGTTCTTTTTAATTGATCATAGTTATAGAATGGCTACAATTAGAAATTTTGAATATCTTACTTTTGTAGGAAGATATGGATATACTAAAGATAAGAATATATTTCCAATAGAGATTATAAATAAATATAAAAATAAAATTGATTTGGGGTATAAAAATATATTAAGAGGCACTACTGATATTAAATTTTCAGTTATACCAAAATTTAAAGTGAAAGGTTATTTTTATGATGAAAATGATGAAATAGATTATAATGAAGATATTAGTTACTATTATAAATTAGGAACAGATGGCCAAAGAACTGATATTAAATTCGACCCGGAAAAAGAAGTGGAAGATGAAGATGGAAATATAATAAAAGTTGATTTAGAAGAATGGGAAAATTTAAATGATATTGCGAAAGAAGAAATAAGACATTTCCTAGACATTACTGAAGATAAAATTTATTATGATAAAAATTATGATACTTTATATTCATATAATACGATAAATAATGAAAGAAAAAAATTTGCTATTGATCAGCAAAATAATAAATATTTCAAAAATCTTTTATATATTTACGGACAATATCAAAAAATTGAAGCTATGGTTGATGGGGTAGTAGCTGATCAAGCTGTTATTTCCGGTATTGAAGGAATTAGATTTAATTCTAACGATTTAAGTTTATTTGATAGAATTCTTCAAATAGAACAAGTAAATGTTAGGTCTCCATATAATGTTAACTTAGAATCTGTTTTATTTTCAAATTATTGTAATATTGAAGGATTATTTAAAGGCATTTATATTGATTTCGCTAATAATAAACAATATTTAAGCGTTAATTATAAATATGATAGAGAGCCTATACATACTTCTAACAAAATGAAGTTTTTAACAGAAATACAAAAATTACAACCAGTTAAAATTATAAATAATGAAAGTATTCTTTATCCTGAAAATGAAATAAATTTTGGTGAATCAAGATGGCAAGACGGATCATTAATTTATACTCCTAATATAAGAGATATGAGAATAACAAAGTCTTTAACAGATGGAATGAATACTTTTATATATTTTAGAAACTTACTTGTATTAGAAGGTGAGATTGATATTTCTGAACCATCAAAAATTTATTTTAATAATAATCCAAAATTAGGAGACGCATTAACTTATGTTAGAAAAAATGATGATATTAAAGATTTAATTAGCATCTCATCTTCTACATTCAATGATTATAAAACTTATGAATTTTCAGGAGAAGTAGCTACTACTCCAAGTGATATTAAATTTATGGATTATAGAAGGGGAATTTTATTCGTAATAGACCAGCAAGACAAAATATTCTATTATAAAACGCCATTATTAAGAATACCTGATAGATTAGAATTAACGGGGGAAAATCGTCTTCCTGGAGCAAGTTTTACTTTAACGGAAACCGGAACAAACAATATATATTCAGCCAACTCATTATCTTGGGACTTAAAAAAGAACTTATGGATAATAGGCGCTTATAAAAAAGAAGCTGTTACTAATCAGCAAGATTTTCCTGTAATATTCTCAGTGAGAATAGATCCTATAGATGCAAGTGATTATAAACTTGAAAGAATATATGCTGCGCCATTCGAAGGTGGAGACTTAAATACTTATGAATCTATACAAATTAGAGATAATTATGTTGGTGATGAAAGACATGATAACTTAATAAAAAATTATAAAAATGTAATAACAAGAGACGTCGCTTTTAGCGAGATAAGTTATGTTGAGCCGGCTCAAGCTATTACGTGGTCTGGAACTGGATCTCAGACACCCCATGACAGAGATGCAGGACCGCAAAAACAAAGCTTTATTATAAGTGGGACTGGAAATGGAACTAATAATATTTCCGTTAGAAGAGATTTTAATATAACAGGAATAGGTTTAGATAATTATAAAGTAATTGATTTTTCATTCAAAAAAGTTGCGACAACACAAGAAACTTCAATTTCTTTTGGTATATTAAACAGATTGTCAACTAATGGAACAGACCAAGTTCATCAAGTTTGGATATATAATCATAGTCTTCAAAGATGGATAGTATCAGAAAATCCAATATTATCAACAAACTTTATTACTAATAATACAAATTTAGAAGAAACGAAAGTAACAACTTATGTTGTTGGACATAATTTTGGTAGATTTTCAAAAGATAGTCATACTGATATTTATAATAGTCTTATTGCTGGACAATTTTTATGGAAATTACCTCGAGCAGAAATATCTCAAAATATAAATATCGCGGCAATTGTACTCGCGCCTGGGGTGACAAGTGCTAGATTTGAAATAAATATAGCCCAAGCCACACCTAATTGTTATCATATTTATGATTTCTCTGTTAAAGATCCAAAAAGAATTTTAACGCATAATATACCTGAATATGGAACAACAAATACGATTACAAATGTCCCACAATTTTATACAGAAGGACCGTATCAAATATTAACTGGAAATGACAATGAGAATAGAGCTAAAAAATGGACCGCATATAATTCACTTAATAATCAAGTAATTATAAGTGGAAGAGATATTTTCTTTTATACTAAAACAAATTGTTATATATCAAAGGACTTAAAAAATCCAACTACTGACGGAAGAGAAAGAGCTTTATTGCCTAATGGATTAACAGATAATTATCACTGGAAACGAGCAAGACTACCATCAAGTATAAATGTTACTTATAAATTATTTGATGAATTAAATTTAAGCCAAGCATATAGGTTTGTAAAATTACAAAGAGATATTTACTTGAAATATTTAGGAAATAGATCTGGAGATGCTCAAACAATTAAGGCTTGGATAACAGCAAATGATGTTTTGGAGTTCCCTGTAGAAGATAATATTCCTAGAGAAATAACTTTAAATGGAATTGAATTCCATCATACAGAAAATGGAAAAATTCCTAATTTTAGAACTGCTGCAATAACAAAATGGTCAAGTCCTCAAGAAACTTTTTATGAATTAGGATATACTGTTTCTAAATATATGGTAAAACAAAATTATATCAGATATTTAATGGATTATTACTCAGCTATATGTTCAGGAGAACGTGTTGATTATTTCTTTAATCATGATACTATAAAAGATGTAACGTTAACAAATACGCAATTAATTATTCAAACTAATAAAGATGATATAATAACATTTCCATTAGAAAAAGCGACATCAAGAGATAATATTGAAAATTATAATAATTGGAATATTACAAACTTAGGAACTAATTATGTTTACGGATTAACTTCTACAAATATTAAAACTCAAACAGTTGGTTTTGGAAATCAATATAGACCTTTTGGCGTTTATCCTTCTGGAAATGTAGCAAAATATTTTACTATAATGGGAAAATACATAAATGATAATTTCCAAATATACTCAGGTTATATTTCAGCTCCAATAAGTGAATGTAATAGATTAAATGATACTGAAGATGGAAGAATTGAAAGAGAAACTTTAATTAATTTCTTACCAAGTGATGGTACAAGAATTGTTTCAAATAAATATCCAGTAGTTTTCTTTAGTGATAACGAAGGAAAAACTTTTTATGAAGTAAACATACCAACAACTGGAGCTATACCTTCATTAAATGCAATCGGGTCATTAAATATCTTTGCTGATTCTATATATAGAACTGGCAATGAAATAAGAATAATGTTTAAGAGCGGTACTAATAATGGATCTAGTGATTTAGGTTTTATGACTCTTATGTTAGTTGGTGATAGCATAATTAATGACGGACAACTTAAAAATATGTCTAATGTAAAACTTGGTGATTTAAAAGCTACTTGGAAAAATTTTAGATTAGAAAATTACAATGGTGTATTATGCAATGGATATCTTAATTCAGATAATTTAGAAATAAGCTATAGTAAAAAATTCTGTTTAGAACTTCCATTTAATTTTAATATTGAACGAGGAACGAGAATTACTAAAGTTGGAGATGATATAATTGAATATGTTTCCTCAGTTACACCAGCTAATAGTTCTGAATTTGTTCACGTTTTAGTATCTATTGAATCTTCTAATTTAATTGAAAATCCAACAAGATTTTTAGAATTCAAAAATGAATATTTAGATTCAAATGGAGATTTTTTAGTAAGATCATTTATTAAAGTAGATGATCCTAAGTTTGCTAATAGATTATATTCTCCAAGAGAAAATTTAACGCCTGAATTAAGATTAGAAGATAAACGCGGAATCCCTGCAATTTCTGAAGATACTAATAGATATACATATGAGTATGATACTTTTGTAGATGCAAATAATGAAGAAGTTCATAATTACAGAGAATCCTTAAATTATGAAAATCAACCAATTTATCTTTGTGATATAAAAGGTGACTATATGAGAATGTTAGATCCTTGGTATCATCAAGATACTAATTTTACGATGAAGGACCTAATTACAGAAAATATAGATTATAGAACATTATTAAGAGCTCCATTATTAAAAAGTGATTATAAACCAGAAGAAAATCAAGATGATTTCCAAATATTAATGGCTGAAATTGATGTTAAACAAATTCATAATTTAAACTTTAATAGAAATAATCCAGATTTACAAATAGATGTTAATAATGATATTTCTAAAGTAATTAATTTCTTAATAGATAATAATCTTTTATATGAATGGCCAACTGAAGATAACCAAATTATTACTGCATCACAAATGGACAGAGATACTGATGATCCTCAATTAAATCCTTATAGAATTAGAAGAAAAGAATTAAATCCTATTAAAATTAATCAATCTTTTATTGACTTAGTAAGTGATATTGAGCGGAAAGATGGTCCGTTTGGTCCGTATTATAAGAAAAATTTAAGTATGAGATTTGCTCCTTATTTATATAATAATAAATATTATGTATTAGACACTTCTAATTCAACTTTATTTATAAAAGGAAACATTAATTTTTATCTTAATATATCTATGCCTTATGAGTTTAATAGTGAACAAACTTCATTTTATAATGAAAATTTTAATTTCTTTGAAGATATAATATTACCTGTTGAAGAAGGATTAGAAATAAATGGTATTTATATTAAACCAAAAGGATATGGTGGCTCGCTTTTAAATAAAAATTTCGTATTAGAAAGACCAGAACACATAGACCATCATGCATTTAAAAGAAAATTAGTGAAAAATAGATTTGATGAATATGTTTATTTAACAGATAAGTATGGTAATAAAATGAATTCCAAAAATGGATTATTTTGGCTTAACCCACATGAAGACACGAAATTTGATTATGGAAATTTAATTAAAAAAGAAAATAAAATTAAATTTTATAAAACTGAAGAAGAATATGAAAAAAATAATTTCGTAGAATATAATCTTTATAAATTAGAATCAGCTCCATTAAATATATATACTCCAAAGAAAACTGTTTATTTATATCGAGATATAACAAGAGACCAACTTAATGAAGATAAAATTATGCTTACTTTAATGAGATTAAGTAAAGCTGGTATTTCTATAAGTTCAACAAAAATTAGGGATTTTTATAATATAGAATTTATGGATTTCTTAGATAATAGTATTGAAGGATTCGAATATGATATAGAAAATCAACAAGTTTTATTTAACTGCAAAGATTTTAATATTCCTTCTATTGAAAATAATAAATTATTTATTCACGTAACAGATGAAAATAATAAATTAACTACCCATGAGTTAGATGTTAGTTATTTAAAAGAAATCGGAAAAATAGTTGATATTGATGTTATTGATTTTAATAGAGAAGAATTCTTTGGAAATAATATAGCAAATATCAAATTTGATGGTAGAACAATAAGCAGAAACATAGTTCTTTCTTCAATTGATTTCTCTTTAATAAGTTTTAGTGATTCTATTAGAGTTGACAGTTATGGCATTCCAGAAGATTTAACTATATCAATTCCAATGATTAATTATGAACAATCATTAAGAAATCTTAGAATTACTAATAATAATGAAAACTTTAATCTTGATATTAGAAATTACGAATTAGAAATTTTAACTAATAAAGATTGGATAATTGGAAATTCTATAAGATATGAAGTTTATTCTAAAGATCAATTATATACTGGACAAAAATATATGATTATGAATGATAATATGATGTCAGTAATAATGAATGGAAATACTATTATTAAAAAATTAAATGTAGTTACTGCGATTCCTTTTGAAATAGATTATTTTACGACAGGAAAATATATTTTTACAAGAATACCAAATGAATTGAAAGAAATCTTAACTCATACAACTCCAATTTTAATTGATGGTCTTTTTGGAAATGTTTTATTTAATAAACCTACTTTTGAAAATTTTAAAGAATTAACTGATGTTAAAGGAAGTATTATAGAATTTAAAGAAAGAATAATATTAGGAGAATATAAAGGAAAAGATATAAATGAAATTTCCTATATCGCTAATGATTTTTCTCGTTTCAATTTATTTAATTTAATTGGAGAAAAAGAAGATAAATTAAATGATGGTGAAAACCATTTTATTAGAATGAAATTATTACCTCTTAATACTATTTATCCTCAAATTAAATACTTAAATAATCCTGATTATGTTCAAGAAGTAAGTTATTTAGAAACAAAATTATTTGGATTTGATAGAATTTTTATAAATACAGAAATATATCCACCTCCGCCTGTTACTATACGAAATGTAATTTATAATAATAATTCATTACCAATGTATTTAAATAATAACTGGACTAATAAAGATGGATTTAAAATTTTCTTAAGTGATGAAAATGGTATATTTATTAAACCGTGGGTTCAAAATGGGCAAATTCAATGGTCTCCTGTTGGAAATGAATATGGGGATTGTCGAAATGAAATTTATGGAACTACTGATCCTAGACTTAATTTATTAGAGCCTCTTTATAAAACTACTATTGATTGGTTCAAATCAGAATATTATATTGAAGGAAAAGAAATAAATCCATTCGTCATTAATATCAATATAAAAGATAATTATGATGAAAAATTTAAAGATTTTATCACATCTTTAAGTTTAACAGTGCCAACAAAACAAGGCGATAATTTTATTCAAATGCCTGTTACTAATTCTTATTTATCTGATATAGATAATTCAATACAATATGAATATAATTTTATAGAAAATAAACTAATTCAAAAATCTAGTATTGAAATTATAGATCATACTGAGGGAATAATAAACTTTATAGTAAATGGTCCTCCAGATGATTATCAATACGATAAATATAAATTCTTGTATGGTATTAAGTATCTCAATTCATTTTATGGTATAAGCGGAGAATATGGAGATATTTGGTCTTCAAAAATAGAATTACAGAATAAGATAAATTTATCATTTTATTTAAACACTAAAGAAAATGTATTAGACAAACGAGATAGAGAATATGGAGTTGTAGATATTACTGAGATGGGATTATTTAATAGAAGGGGAGAATTGGTAGCTTATTTAACTCACCCAATAGCCCAATATAGAAGTAATTTAAATCATATAAGTTATTCATTATTATTAGAGGAAATAGCATAATGGCACAAGAAGTAAAAGTAAACTCATATTATCAATCTCTTAGAAATAATAATTTCATTGATACAAATTTAATGTGTAAATTTGGAATGGAATTTTATCTTTCTCAATTATTATTTAATGGTGATTTAAACAGAGTAGTTTATTCAAAAGAAGACATCGCTTTTAGAAGACGAGTAGAAACTGTTGGTCAAGGAGATATTAAAAATCAAGATTATAATTACATAAATTTAGGTTTACCATTTGCCGCATATTCTCAAACTGGAACTTATGAAGCTGATGATAGAGGTGCGACTCAACAAGCGGGACAAATAGTTTTAGGCCAAATGAACCCAGATACTGGATTAATTCTTAAAGCTGCAGCTGTAAAAATAAAATATAACGCGACAGTTTTCTTTGCTAGAAGGGATGATGTAAATATTGCTAGTCAACTACTCTATTGGGAATCTCAGCCAAAATTCCCATTATATTTTATAGTTGAACATGATTTATGCGGGCATCCAATTGATATTCCAGTTTTTATCACTTTAGATTCTTTTGATAGTAATGTAGAATATAATGAAAAAGATTGGCTAGAAAAATCTAAAATATTTCCAATTAAGTGTGAATTCACTATTAGGTCATATCAAACACTTATAGAACAAATAGATGATGGATTAGAATTACCTGTAAGATTTAGTGGACTTTATGGTTATAATAAAAATAATGAAGTAGTATTTACGCACAAAACTTCTCTTATTTGGGGAGATAATAAGTTTGGTCCTAATCCAATATTTTCTGGATATAATTTTAATCCACCAGATGGAGAAGGGGCTGAAATTCATCTTCCACAAAATATTACACAGAAACCTCAAGTTAGAGCTCCAATACAGATAAATGGAGAAGAGATTATAATATCTGAACATCTGAAAAATGATGGAAGATTTACTAAAGACGTTATTGAAGAAACTATCTCAGATGTAGTTGAAGGTTATTTTGAAGAAGAACCTGATTGTATCTTAGAAGAATATCGTCAAATAGATGAACTTACTACTGATAACACTATCACTATTGGTTGGAAAGTATTACAACAATATGAAAATAATTTTGAAAGTATCGTTATTTATGTTCCGGGAATTGTAAGGGATAAGATAAGTTCTTTAGACACTAATCAATTTGAAATAAAAGATCTATATCCAGGATCTACATATGAGTGCGCGCTTTCAGTAACATCTAAAAACTTTGTAAAAAATACTTATAAACTTATTATAAAAACTACAGGAGAACCAGTATTAGGCAAAACTTTAATGTCTAATTTGGTAGGAAAGACGTTCTCAAATCAGATACTAAATAATTATGGCAGATCAGAATAACGAAGAACAAGAAGAAAAAGAAGAAGGTGGAGAAGATACTGGTGTTGAACAAGGTAATCATTCCTTTGTTGATAAACCTTTAGACCAAGATAATCAACCTGTTCTTACAGATGAAAAATTTATGCCCGTTCAAGACGGAGCAGTTCCCCAAGACTCTCAGGGTATTACACAAGGCCAATATGACGCGTTAGATCCAATAGGTAATGCGCAAATTAAGTTCGCGCAAGGTAACTATCAAACAGTAATGGGCTTGCCAAAAGTAATTAACGATAAAACTGCTCAACTAACTCAAACATTAGTCCCCCTTATTGAAGTGGCTATGATAGAGTTACTTGGAAGTAATTCAATGTATAAAAGAGCAGTTGGACAATGTCAACCAGCATTTGATAATCAGGGAAAGATTAGTATTGAATTTACTTTCCAGTATTCAGTTGAATCTTGGATTGGAATGGATATAGATGTAACAGCAATTCAGCATGACGCAAATTATGTGTTAGAAAAAATTAAGCCTTGTAAAGCAAATATCACTAAATGTGAAATTGCTGTTGATGAGGGAACTTTAACGATTATGGGAACTATATAGTTGTTACAATAAAAATAACTAAATAAATAAGAAACAGAAGGAAAGAAGTTATTAATATGCGACTTTTGGTTAAATATGCCAAACTTAGATTTTAATATGATCGAACAAAAGTTAAACTTATTTCTTCGAAAGATATATTAATAGGAGAAAAAAATGTCTTTAAAAGAAAGAGTAGCAGCTAAAGAAGCAGACGCTAGACTTAGAGAAAATGCTACAATGCAATTATATAAAGAAGATAAGAAATTTAGAGCTGACAGATTAGTAGAAGCTTGGTCAAGAATTCCAGAAATTGGAGCAGGCCTCAAAACTATGCCAATCGCAGATGCTCGAAATGTCGCTATCAACTTAGACAGACAAACTGCTTTCATGCAGGGTCTTCGAGAATCACAACTCGCAACAGCGTTGAATGATTTCACACCAGAAAATATGTTAAGACTCGTACGACTTGCTATGCCTAACATTATTCGTAACAAGGTATTTACAGAGTTTGCGTTGGAAACAACAAAAGATTCTATTAAATACATCAGACCATTCTTCAGCAAAACAGCTAATGGACACCCATTAAACGATAAATCAGCTGATTATGATGGTTTTAATGACACACCTGGACAACTCTCAGCTTACGGCAAAGAAGAATACGATCCTTGGGGATACGGACTCGGCGGAGAATTTAACGGAGACGATTTCAGAAAAGCACTTTATGAAGATACAAGAGACCGAATTAACCAAGAATTGGCGAACGGTATGATCGTAAATGAAGGTGCGACAGCAAGATTAGGCCCTCTCGGCGTATCTACAACTGCAGGTATCTTATTTAAGAAAGTTCCAGCAGGATTTGCAGGATGCACACAAGAAGCAGCTTTTGAATCTGGCAAATGGGGTGCAGATGGCGCGCTTTATATGGACGGATATACTTATCTTTATGGATATAATCCTGGAGATAAAGCTGAAAGAGTAGAACAACAAGTAATCGCGCTTCAAGACAAAGGCTCAGGCCAATTCTTTGCAGCAGAAGGTTTCACAGTAACTATTGTTAAGTCACCTTCAGTAAGAGATAAGTTCTTAGTAGCACCTCCAAAAGTTGGTCCTGGAAACAGCGCACACTGGGACGATCCAGTTGGCACAGACGGCGGAGCATTAGCAACTGAATTAGCTTCTACTGGTACATTTATTGTAAAAATTGACGTTGACGAAGCAAAGAAACCAGCATGGTTTACAGCAGGAACAACTGAATTAAGAGCATTTGGTAGATACAACTCAGAAAGTGATTTCGAAGGTAATTACCTCGGTGAAGTAGAATTAAGAATGGATGAATATATGTTCAGACCTTCTCCAACTTCAATCGGTGTTTCTTGGTCACAATTAACTGAAATTACACTTGACACAAGCTTTAATATCAGCGCGGAAGAATATCTTGTAAGTTATGCTTCACAAGAAATCAGAGCACAATTAGACTACAGAGCAATCAGATTAGCTTACGCGGTAGCAAAAACTAACGCAAAACATAACCCTAACTACTACTATGTATTTGATGCAGCTTATAACACAACAAACGTTGGTGTTGAGCCTGAAATGAATCCAGTAGGAACAAAAGACGGTTATAGAGACAACGCACAAACATTCGTTAACGCGATTGATGCAGTTGGCGACATAATCTATGATGAAATCAACAGAGGAGGCGTAAGCCGACTCGTAGCTGGTCCATCAGCTTGTTCTTATATGCACTTAAATGCAGGTTATAGCAACAAAGGTAAACAAAATCAAACTGGTTCACACCAATTTGGCGAACTCGATGGTATTCCATTGTTTAAAGTACCAAGTAACATCATTCCAACGAACGAATTACTTTGTATCTGGAAAAACGATGCAGTTGAAAATGACGTAAGTATCGCATTCGGTACTTTAATTCCTTTCTTCAGCACTGGTATTATCCAAAGAAAGAACTTCTACAAAGAAGCTGGTATCGCAACTTATGGTGACTGGGCAGTTCTTAACAGAAGATATCTTGCGCTTATCGCAATTGATAACTTAAAAGATCACAACCAAAAAAGAGGCAATAGAGCCAGACCATAATGGTTAAGATTAGATAATACAAGCCCGACTTCGGTCGGGCTTTTTTATTGGTTAATATATTTTAATGGACATAGAAGACTTATTAAAATCACATAAAGCTTTTGAAGGAACAGCTATCTCAAGTGTTGTTAGAGATAAAGATGACCCAAGTAAATTTACTGTATCATATAAAAACGTTCCTGCTCCTGATGATATTCAAATAACAATAAATGATGGATTAGCGCAAGTCAATCAAGTTTTTCCCGATACTTTAGTTGGTCGCATAGATTATGGAACAGGAAGTTCTTATTCAACTGGAGCTGTAGGTGTTGGAAATAGTTATGCAGATGCGAATACTGTTTATGAACAAGGAAAAAGAATTCGGGAATTAGAAAAACATATTGAGCAAATAACTACTGATTTGGGAAATCTAAAAAGGTTTAAAAAACAAGTAGAAGAATTTATAAAAGATTCTTATTTATTTGACTAAAATTAATTTTATATGCGTTGGAGTAGTTATAGTCACATCCGTTAAATCTTTAACATAATCTCTTAGATATTCTAATACAAACGCTTTTTTATATTTTATATTATAATCAGACCTATTTATGTGACCCATTATTTCACCTGTTGTAACAAGATATTCTTCATTAACTTCACGTTTGTAATTATTCCAGTAATTCCATTTCATCATTAAGTGAACAAATTCTCCGTGGCATAAAATTGGACCCCATACATCCTCAAACATTTCTATTTTTTCTTTACCATTTTCAGTATGATATAAAACTTCTTTAATTTCTTCCCAATCTTTTGGTTCAGGTTTTGCAAAATCTTCTTTAGTCATTGTCATATCTCGTATAGAAATATAATCAAAGCCGGAATTAAGAACTCTATCCCAAAATGTTTTAATATCGCTTTCATCACCGTAAGAATAAACTTCGTGAATTATTGAGCTGAGATTTAATACGGATTTTCCTTTGCATTCTTTCACTCTTTTTTCTATAACTGACCAATCGCTCGTAAATTGAGCTTCTGACACATTATTTCTTGCTGCTGACACCATATCTTCTGATAAATCGTAACCGAAATAATCTGCATCATGATATGGCAATACTGCTTTTATGAGGCTGCCGTTAGCGCAACCAAAATCTACAAATAAATCGAAATCAAAAATATGTTTCATAAAAAAAAGTTTATCGTATAAACTTTTCTCAAGGCGTTCATTATATAATTTAAATTGATTTGAATTCATTTTAATTGAACTTTCACATATTTGATTAAATGATTTCATTATGAATCCTTGACGTATTTTACTACTCGTTCTATTTGTAAATCATCTAATCCAATATAAGCTCGTTTCATAACATCTTGAATTTCTTCTAAACTATATTCAGATTTTTTTAATCTATTTATTACTCCAACCCAATGGGCACATCTAGGTGATTTTCCTGGATCAATTTTTGGACTGAGATGAGTATCACCTACGCTTTGATCTGTATAAGATCTTCCGTGATCAGTAGTGCCTCTCATTATTACAGTCTTAACCCAATCATGAACATCAGATTCTCTCCAATAATCGAAACCTTTTTCACTCCAAAGTTTTGGTTGTTTATCAAAGAGACCTTCTTTTAATATTTGCTCAAATAATCCAAAAGGTACTTGTTCAAAATTATCAATATGCATCTCATCTTTAACATTGCTCCATTCAGGTTTTATTAACCACTTTACTTTACAATATTCTGAAGGAGTTCCACCGAGGTCTTTGGTAAAAAATTCTTCAATAATCGCTCTCGTTTCTGGACTATTTTTTAATCTAACTTTTCCGCCTACATGAAGTGATTGTCGTTTTTCTGGGCCCATATTTAACATTGTTAACATTTCACTTGATGATGGTAGTGTTGATTCATATATTTGATTAAATGATTTCATAATTATCCTCTATGTAATCTCTAATATGATTTATAAATAATTCAAATTTTTCTGGATTATATTCTTTTATACCAATAAGTATCGGTAATAAATTATCTTTATGCATATCATATTTTGATTCTATATCTATAACCAAATCATCAGAATGACCTCTAGGTGTATTCCTTTTATAAAAATTATTTTCTTCTTCTGATATTTCATGATCTCCAATACCTGTTTCACTTATTGCGTCAAATAAATTTGGTATATTATGAGTCATTTTAATTATTTCATCTAAATCATATTCTTTTAATAAAGCTTGTGTTACATCAATAGCCCAAGATTCTAATTCAAAATTAGATGAGAAATATGATTCTCTTACGTCAACACCAAATTGTCTAGAAAATAATTCAAAACATGTTTTATTCCAAAAATTTTGAAATGTTACACCGTATTTTTGTGTCCATTCTTTATCTTTAATCTGTAAATAATGTGTGTATTCATGTTCAAATAAAGTAATAAATTTTCTTTTTTCTCTTTCCCATGTTTCTTGTGGCCAAATATCTTTTAAAGAATCCATTTGCGCGCGATGGTTATTCATAGCATCAATTTTATCTTGTTTTTTAGATTTTGTATCATACATATTTTTATATAATTTAAAATCTTTTTGATCAGCTGCTGGATTTAAAACTCCAAACGGAATAGATAAATTCATTTTGGGACCTAATAAAAGTCTTCTTTTTATACTACCAGCTGTCTTGGCAAACAGGTTTTCTTTAACAAACTTTACTGGAAATTTAAATGGCCAATTATTTTTTAATATTTTTACAATATTTTTGTAATTTTCATCAACATTATTCGTTTCAATCTTTTTATATTCATCTAAAGATTTTTCAAGCCATTCTGTATTTATTTTTCCGTATTTGGTTTCTCTTAATATTTGTTCAAACGTTTTCATTTTACTCTCCTCCTGCCATCGTGGGCGTTTTTGAATCCACTTAATTTCTGGTACATATCTAATTTGTTCAGAAGGATTTCTAATCTTATTATTAAAAAATGATAAAATTATATTCACTTCTTCAACAAATTTATCTATAATTTCTCTTCCCTTAGTTAAAATCTTATGAGGTATTTTTTTAGTCCAATATTCATGAGCCATTTTCTTAGCTGCAAAGTTAGAAGTTTTTTGCGTGTCTTCTGAAATCAACCTAAAATATTTTAAGTATTTTCCTTGAATATATTTATTTCTTTCTATTTCTTCTAAAAAGTTTTTAGATATTTTAGCTAATTTTTTTAAGTTCTGTAATAGTGGGACTGATTGAAAATCATCTATAATAACTCTAGCTTTATTTCCTTCTATTGATATTCTTTCGTTTAATTGGGAAGTTTCATATTCACTTATTAATTCATCAAATAAAGAGACAGTTTGTCCCAATCTAACTGTCAATTTCATTTATTTAAGATCCCCTTCCTTCATTGTTTTAGTTTTCTTGGGCCCATAAAAATGAACTGAATATTTTCCATTGCCTAAAAAATCTTCAATAATGCCTTCGCCAAATTTATCATTTCTAACTAATCTTCCTTTAGTAAATTTTGGACCGGTTTGAACCGGCTTCTGTTTTCCGTATTGTCTATCAAATATAGCTGAGCCTAATTGGCCAGGCCCTGATAATGTCGCGGAAGCTGCTTGGTGTAATGGAGAATTTTTGAGCGCTTTATGTATAAACAAATCTCCTTCTCGTAAAACTACTTTATCTAAATATTCTTCTATTCGAGATTCTTTAATTGGAGCTCGTAAAAATTTTAATGCTGCGGCTTTAATATCAATAGGTAATGGAATAGAAGCTTTAACTTCAGCTCTAATTTTTGGACTTCGAGAGCCGCGCTTTTTTATGGCTAATCTAACTTTTTCTTCATAATCAGATTGTAATCTTTCATGTGCTCTTGATGCATCATCAATACCATATTTATGTAATGAAAAAAGATTTATAAAAAGTTGTACTGCTGCAATACGCATTTTATTATTTGTATAAAAGTTCATATTTAATTTTTTCTTAATTTCAATTAAAATATTTTTATAAAATGCTCTTAGATTTTTTTCATTAATATTTAATATTTCGTGTAATACATCATTCCAAAGAAGACCTGATGACATTTTTTCGTAATCAGAAGGATAATTGATAAATCTATAATGATAATAATTAATTATTTGATCTTTATATTTAATAAATATTTTATCCCAATCTTCATAATCAAGACCATCACCGCATTTTATATCATTAACTTTTGTTTCAAAATCATCTATAGTAACACTGTCTTTGTTATTAAAAGCATTATTTACAGCATCTTTTACATCATTTTCTGCTTTTATTAAAACTTCATTAGGTAATTCTTTAAATAATTTATAAGCAGATTTAAGAATAGAATCTAATAAATTTGAGGGAAGCGGTTTTATTTTTTGAAATGGGAAAGATTTTTGTTCTTTTATTTCAATTTCTTCTTTAGTTAATCCCCATGAATCATAATCTAAATCATCATAATAATTATATTCTTCTTTTTCTTCTGAAGAGTCGATTTGTACTCCGCTTTCTGGATCATTTATTTGATTAAAAACATCTGAAAAGCTGGACGCATTAAATTCGTCATCTTTTTCATCAAAAAAGTCTATATTAAATTTTCGACCATTCCATTCAGAACATGTCATAAGTTTTTTATTTATATTTTTAATATATATAAATATAAATATTTTTCCTTCGTCAAAAACGTAATCATTCCAATAGGCCGAATTATCTTCTGTGCCAATGCACCACTTAGCGCCTGTACCAAAACAATTGTACGAATTAAGATAAACACAATCTGCATGTGTAGTTGGTGATGCTAAAATTATATTATCGTCTTTATACCAAGTTTTTATTGTAGTATTTTTAAAAGCTGCTTCTAAATCACCACTTTTAATTTCTTGTTTAATTTCTCTTTTTTCTTGTGATGCTGTTTTTTGATCTAATATATCTAAAAATTGATCTTTAGTCCAACCTTTTATTTCTTTTGATTGCCAATTTATTTTTTTAGATCTCTCTGGATATTTTCCAGCTTTATTATTTATTTCTTCTTTATCTTCTGGACTTAAATTTTCATTATCTTTTATAAATCGAACAATATCTTCTGTTAATCTTTTTTTCACTACATCAACAAAAGCATAAATACACTCGGTAAGATTTCCTCTTTTTTCTTCATAAATAAATTCAGCTTCTTCTGGATCTATTTCGTAAGTGTCTACAAGATAATCTAAAAGACCATCTGTATCGCCATCATATTCATCAATAGTTTCTTCAAAATCTTTTTCTATTTCATCTTCATCTTCTTCTATTTCATCATCTATTGAGGATAAATATTCTTCCATTGCTTGTATCGCATATTTCTCTGCAGCTTCATCATCTAAATCAAACTTATCAGCAATTGCGTCTCTTAAATCTACTTGGTCATCTGATAATATTTCTACAGCAAATTGTCTAATTTCTTCTGCTGGAATATTTCCAGTTTCTTCATTAGTTTCTTCTAAATCTTCATCATCCATTTCATAATGAGTGTCTTCTGATTCTCGAAGTAATGGATGTAATAATTTTAAAGACTCACCTATTTTCATTCCTATTTCTTTTTTAAATTGATTAATATTTTCTTCAGCTTCAACATTTTTTTGTTGATCTCCAGCTGATTTAGTTTCTTCGCCTTTAATATATGCATTTGATAAATGATCAATTACAGATTTTTCCCTCTCTTCTGGAGTTTTAGGAGTATCTAAGCCCGTAGCTTCTGCTTTATCTGTTAAGTCTTTTGTTGCTTTTTGCACGCTATTTGGTTTAATTTTAGAAGGATCAATTTTATCAACATCACCGAATGTTGTACTTAATAAACCTGCCCATGAATCACTTGCAGTTTTAATTTTATCAGCTAAGTTTTCTTCTTCTATAAGTCTAATATGTTCTAAATCAGAGAGTTTCTTCCAATTTTTTGTAGTTTCATTGAGGACTATTTGGGTGCCATCATCTCTTACAATAAGGATTCCTTCCCAAATTTTATCCGTATTTTTAACAAATGCTGAGATTTGTTGGCCTTCAAATTTATCTTCCATAATATTTAGTTAATAGAGACTAATTATTATGAAAAAAGCATTCAATCTAAATGAAAAATATAGTGTAGTTATAGGTGGAAAAAAATCAACTAAAACTGGAAAAGAGCTCTGGGAATTTTTAGATGAAAAAGATATTTTTGATGATGAAGGATATCAATTAAAAACTTCTATTAGATCTGGAGAATGGGCCTGGGTTAAAGCTGATGTAGATATGGGTTATAATACATCATATAATCAAAATAATAAATATCATTTCACCACTAATTAGGCAATATATTGCTTCTTAACATCATAATAAGAAGGATTAAAAGCACACCAGCTTAATAAGTATTTATATGGATTATCCAAAGCATTCATATATAAAATAATCGTATTTGGATTTAATTTTCTTAATAATTCTGCTTTATCTGATTCTCCGCCTTCAATTAAAAGATTAAAAAATTGTTCAAAATTAGGAGAATCTATTTTAACATAAGTTCTCGTTTCATTATGACTTGATTTGTCATATCTTTTTATGTAATTGCACTTTATCCCATTCCATTCTGATTCATCTTCTTCTGGATAATATATAGATTCTACTGTTTTATTTCTAACGTTATAAGAACAATATGATTTTTTTGCTGCTTGCATACTTATTTGAAACATATAATTCATATGAGTTGGAATTGAATCTTTTATCGTATGATTACTGTCTACCCAAGGATATAATTCTAATAGGCCTCCGTTCTTATCTACTTTAATATAACAGAAATCCTTTCTTCTATTGCTTCTAATATTCAAATAAAAGCAAGAAACTGGATCCTTAAAAGTAAAATCGTACTGAATTTCAAAATTAGAAGTAAGAATATCTCCATATCTGCAGATCTCATAATCCGGCATAAATTTCTGAACTTCTTTTTCTACTTCGTCTATAACTATCATTTTAGTTAAATTAACTTCTTAGTGGAAATTTTCTTTCCTTTTTAAAGATAAATTTAGAAATGCAAGAATTTGCCGACTAAACGGAAATGAACGAATTTCCCGTTAATCTTATAATAATATATCTTAATATGGGAGAGATATATGACAAGAGCTACGATGTGGGCTTGGTTTGCAGCTGCTGCATTTTTCCTCGCGGCAATGTTTGCAATGGGCGGAGTTGCTTTTGGGTCAGATTTTGACTCAGCACAGCGGGATCTTCATTATAATTACAATTTTGTAAATGCGCATGAAGATTTTAATTTTCCTGGATTGCCTTATCAAACAGTAATTATTTGCAGAGAAATGGGAATTGGAATTTTAATTGAACAGAGAACTAACTCTGTTAGAATTTCAATTTATAGTAAAGCGGGAGACACAAACGCCGCTCGAATTGCAAGAAGCTGGGATGTTAGAGAATTTTTTCCGGGCGGATCTAGAAACATAGTTTCAATTGGATTGCATAATACTAATCTGACAGTCGCAAGATCAAATTAAAAATCATTATTTCAAATAATACCCGCTGAAAAGCGGGTATTGTTGTTTTAAAGAGTTAATATAGCTATAATGAAAAGCATAGAAAAATTATTTATACAGGATGCTGAACAAAAAGAATTGATTTCAAAAATTTCAGCGCTTTGCGGGTTAAAACAAGACATAATAAAACAAGTTTGGATGTATACGTTTTTTAATACTTATCTGTCTTTATTAGAACAGAAAGATAAAAATATAAACGATATACTTGTTCCATATTTGGGAAAAATTAGACTTAGATTTAATGATGGTGAGTCGGAGTTTGATAAATTTATCTTATTAAATGAAAATTTTCAAGATGTGATAAAAAATTTAAAAGCCGGAAATAATAATGGAATGATACAATTTTTCCAAGAAAATTTTATAAATAAAGTCGTAGATAATATAAGCGAGTCGTAAATGATAATCAGAGAAACTAAACTTGACATGGTTGATGTGCTTATTCAACCAAAGAGATCTACATTGTCTTCCCGTAAAGAAGTGAAACTTGAAAGAAAATTTAAAACTAAACATGAATATGAATTTGAATGCATTCCAATTATCGCAAGTAATATGACTTGTGGTAATTTTGCGATGTCAGCTCGATTCGCAGCGAATAATATGTTGGTCGCAATCGCCAAACATTATCATGAACAATGGATGGAAATAGCAAAAAATAGATCACAGAAAGATTATTTGTTAAAACTTCTTAAAAACAGTTTTTATACAGTTGGTAATAAAGAAATAGATTTAGACAGACTTCATTATTTTCGCAATGAATTAGCTTGTTTATCTAAAATAGATGAAGATGAATTTGATAATGTGAAAATATGTGTAGATATTGCTAATGGTTATTCGCAATCATTCGCAGACCATATTAGAAAAATTAGAAATAGATATCCAAAAAATTTAATAATGGCGGGCAATGTATGCACTCCAGAAATGACTCAAGAGTTAATTATTGCAGGCGCAGATATTATTAAAATTGGAATTGGTCCTGGGTCAGCATGCACAACAAGATTAAAAACTGGTGTTGGCTATCCACAAATTAGCGCAGCGATTGAATGCGCTGATGTTGCGCATGGACTTAACGCATTTATTTGTTTAGACGGTGGAATGAGATCTCCAGCAGATATTGCAAAAGCATTTGGAGCTAATTCTGATTTTGTTATGATTGGTGGAATGTTAGCGGGAACAGATGAATGTGAGGGCGAGATAATTACGAAATATGAACATGATGGAACCTATGAAAAAATCAGATTACCCGGAAATGATATTCATTATGGATTTAAAGAAAATATTATTGAAAAAAAATACAAAACTTGGTATGGAATGTCAAGTAAAACTGCTCAAGAAAAACATTTTAACGGAATGAATGAATATAGAACTAGTGAAGGAGCTGAATATGAAGTGCCATATATTGGACCAGTACAAAACGTGATAAATGATATATTAGGTGGATTGAGAAGCTGTGGAACTTATATTGGAGCGTCTGAAATAAAACATTTTGGAAAATGTACAACTTTCATAAAAGTAAACAGGGCTCATGACAAATTTTAGAAGATCGACTAACTAATTTTAGAAGGAAAATGAATGGCAGATAATGGAAACGATTATAGTCCTGTGACTATAGATCCTATCAAAGTTACGGATTCTTATTTAGATAAGGCGGATTGGCGAACTAAAGAAAATAGCACGTCAAGTTATTGTATTGGTGGATTAATGCTCCATCAAATCGGAACTGTTTCAGCTAATTATTGGTTGAATAAAGTTTATTCAAGTGATGTTAGAAACGCGCACAAGAGTTGTGATTTTCATATTCACGATTTACAGATTGTTGCAGCTTATTGTGCTGGGTGGTCTATTGCGACAGTCTTGGAAGAAGGTTTAGGCGGAGTAAGGGGGAAAGTAAATAGTGGACCTCCTAAACATCTTAATACTGCTGTTCAACAACTTGTAAACTTTTTGGGCATACTTCAAAATGAATGGAATGGCGCTCAGGCCTTAAATGGTTTTGATACTTATCTCGCCCCATTCGTACGCAAAGATAATATGACTTATGAAGAAGTAAAACAGTGCATGCAATTTTTCTGTTTTAGCATTAATACTCCTTCTCGATGGGGGAGCCAGGCGCCGTTTAGTAATGTCACTTTAGATTTAACAGTGCCCGAAGATTTAAAAGACAAACATCCAAATATTGGCGGGAAAAAAATGTCTTTTAAATATGGTGATTTACAAAATGAAATGAATTTATTTAACAAGGCGTTTTTTGACGTTTTTGAATCAGGTGATTTTTCCGGAAACACTTTTCAATATCCAATTCCAACATTAAATTGCACACCCGCATTTTTTGAACATTTAGACCCAGAAGTTGAAGAACGCATTTATAGACTTACTGGAAAATTTGGTTCTTTTTATTTTAGTAATTATGTAAATAGTGATATGAAACCAGAAGATGCTAGATCTATGTGTTGTAGGTTAAGATTAGATTTAAGAGAACTTACAAGAAAAAATGGCTCATTATTTGGAAGCGGAGATAATACTGGGTCAGTCGGCGTCGTTACTCTTAATTTACCAAAAGTTGGATTTCTATCTCATACAAAAGAAGAATTATTCGAACGTATTGAAACTATAATGATAATCGCTAAAAAATCTCTTGAACAGAAACGTGTGAGATTAGATGATTTATTTGACAGGGGATTATATCCTTATACTAAAAGATATCTTAAAGCTAAATATGAAAATCATTTCAGCACAATTGGTTTAGTTGGTATGAACGAGCTTTGCCGAAATTATTTCCGTAATACTAAAAAGAAAGATTGGGATATTTCTACAAAAGAAGGAAAACAATTAGCGATAGACGTATTAAATTTTATGCGAAAAAAATGTTCAGATTTTCAGGAAGAAACTGGACATCTCTATAATTTAGAATCAAGTCCTGCTGAATCTTGTTCATACAGATTAGCAAAACATGATAAGTTAAAATATCCAAATATTATTACCGCGGGCTCAATGATGCGGCCTTATTATACTAATTCGTCTAATCTTCCTGTAAATTTTTCTGATAATCCTTGGGATGCAATTATGCATCAACAAGATTTACAAACGCTTTATACAGGCGGAACAACATTTCATACTTATATCGGCGACGGATTAGATGATTGGAGAAAAACTAAAGAGTTCGTTAAAAAAGTAATGTATAATACAAAATTTCCATATCTTACTATAACGCCTACTTTTAGCCATTGTCAAATACATGGTTTTATTAAGGGAAATACGAGGGGAATATGCCCGTATTGCAAAGAAGAAGCTATCGAAGGATATACTACTAAATTACGTGATTTAGAATCAAAGAAAAATGAATTATTAAATTTAGTTAATGAACCACAATGTCATGTAATGGAAGGATTTGGAATAGGAGGAGAAAATGTCTAAAATTGAAAAAATTGATAATCAAATAAAAGAAATACAAGATAAGTTAAATAATCCACATCTTTGTGAGGGTACTGCCGAAGTTTATACTAGAGTATCTGGTTATTACAGGCCTGTAGAAAACTTTAACGACGGCAAACAAGAAGAATTTGTTCAAAGGTTGGAGTATAATCTCTCAGAAAATAACTAATTCTGTTTAAAACTAACTATTATGGAAGAAACTAATCTAACGATTAAGCGAGTTTATGATAGTTATGATCATAAAGACTTTAGTTATGGCTCAGAAGACAGCACCAATCTTAATCCAAAACGTGAAATAAGTTATGACCAATTAGATAGATTAGTTGCTAGACTTCAAGAAGTCACTGATGATATAATTAGAAAAAAAATATCCCCAAAAGAAGAACCAGAAGAAGTAATAAGAAGGGCTTTAGGTGGAGAATCTCTTCCAATCGGAATTCCATTTCCAAAACAAAAATTAATTGCCCAAACTGGTGGATTTGGAAACACTGTTTTATTTCCAACATTAGCGATGAATACAGAACCACTTCCACTAGGGCCCGGACTTGAATTAAAAATTGGAACTTTTCCAGCTTCTCGATTATTAAATTTATTAGATGAACCACCACAACTAAATTGTGAGGAAATTCTTATTAGATTTAAATTTGATGACGCTGAAGATTTTGAAGATATTGATGATGTCGATGATGAAACGTATTGTGAAATTTGTGGTGAAGCCCCATGTATTTGTGAATTTTGTCCTGAATGTGAAAGATCAATTGAAGAATGCACTTGTCCTCGATGTTCTGTTTGTGATAAATTAGTGCCTGATTGCACTTGTGGTGCTATACCTTGTGATAGATGTGGTGAGGATCCATGTGTTTGTGAGGAAGATGAATCAGCTACTGGAGGTGAAGGAGATGATGACGATGATGTTGAAAGTTGTGCTGACAGAGAAATAAAATGGTTAAAGATTATTCTTATTCTTGTTAGAATAATTAAAATATTAAAAATGATTTTAGATTTAGTTTTATCAATTATAATTCCAATTATAGAAATAATTCAATTAGCAATATCCGTGTGGATTAATCCTCCGAGTGTAGGAGTTATAATTCAAAAAATTATTCAAATAGTAGTAGCAATTGTTGTAATGCTCCTTACAATGCTTATTCAATATATTTGGAATCTTTTAAATATGGATTGTATATGTGATCAAACTATGAGTATTATTGCTCAAATTAGACAAGCATTATCAGCATTCAGTTCCATTATGAGCGCATTTAATCCATCAGCAGTAAATATGTTAAAAGATAAACTTGATTTAGATTTATTGGGTCCACTTAAAGCATTAATGGAAGAAGCAAACGCAAAAAAAGAAGCTTGGGCTAATATTAAAAATGATTTCTTAGATGATATTGCTGATATTCCCGGACAAATGAAACAGATGGGAATTGATATATTAAAAGGAGCTATAAATACACCTGAAGCAGGGGCTGCATTAGAAATGTATTCTCAAGCTAAATCAATATTTACTGATTCTCTTAGGTCTGTAATGGATGCATGGGAAGGAATCAAAGAAGGAGCAGCGATGCTTACAAAATCAGCAGCCACTGGTGAGATTGATAGTCCTCAATTTGCTGGATTAACATTTATGGTGAATGATTAAGGATTAAAAATGGATTTAAGAAAATTTAATACAGAAAATTTTATTCGGATGAAATCTTATACAGATGTTAGCAATTTTGCGACTATGTTTGAAAGATTTAACGTTAACACTAATTATAATTTACTTCAAAAATATCTCACTACTAAAGAGGTAAGAGAAAGAAAAAATTTATCATTTTTTAATATATTAGAATCTAAAAAAATTGAATCACAAGATAGAATAATATCTGAAACGCTGCATAATTCAGAAGAATTTGATAGTTTAACAGGTGATATTACTTCAACTCCTGATTTAGGCAATGAGGCGATAGAACTCTTACGTCAAATGATGAATGAGTCTAAAAAGAAATTTCTTCAAATGTATTTTGACGCATATATGTCACCAAAAATGTCCGATTCAGAATGGAGATTAGGTCCGACTACTGGCGTAGTTATGGATAATGCAACTCCTGATGAAATGGGAACGATTAAAAATGGACAAATGTTTACTAGAACAAGTTTTGCTTTGCCTTATATTAAAAAAATATTTAATAATGGAAATATAAATTTAAAAATAGATAAACCTGATATAATAGAATTAAATTATGCTGATAATTTATATAAAGAAATTATAATAAATGAAGAAATAATTGAAACTATTATAGAAAATAAAATTGAAATTACTCCAATTAAAATTAATGTAAAAACGAAAGAAAACTTAGAAATAATTGAACCTTTTTCAGATCCACGCGCGGCATTAAAAATTGATGAAATAGAAGAATCAACAATTGTACGTAAAATTACTATTCCAGCATCAGAGTTTGAATTTTTATTATTAGATATAAAAGAACATCAAGAAGAAATTATTATTGATGATGAGCATATAGATATATTATCTAATTTTATAGTAATAAATAGTAAAAATGATATTGAAATAAAAATTTATGGAAAGAAAGTTAAAGTAAGAACACATTATTCAACAGCTTATGTTGGTTCTGATTATGAACGTCTTCCATCAACTTCTCAAACATATTTAGGCGGTGCAGAAACAGATATTTTATATCACGTTTCATTAAATATATCTGAAGCTGAACAACATAGTATTTCAAAAAAACAACAACAAGAAGCACGCGACTGGTGGTATATTTTTATTAATGATGAAAAATTAGAAAATTTTGAAAAAATTGAAACTGATATTGATGTTGAAAATTTTTTCGTTATAGATGAAGAAGAATCTTATTATAATGATCTTAAAAAAATAAGAAATAGAGATAAATATATAAATATTTTAAATTTAAATTATGATTCTATAATCAGTAATAAAATTTCATTTGTTGATTATAATTATATTAAAGAAGTAAAATATGATGAAACTCTTAGAAAATTTTGGGGTCATGCTAATAAAGGAACTCAAGATACTTTTATTAGATTTTATCCAGCTTCTATAGGAGAATTAGAAACAAAATTATTTGAATTAGATGATGATGGCTCTTATGAAGTTACTGTTAGAAAAAATTTAATTTATGATAAAGATCCAACAATGGGATTTATAGTGCCTAAAAATGATAATTATCTTTATATTTTCGGAGAAACGAGAAAAAATAATGTTGATTTAGATCTAAAAATTATTTTAATAAAAAATAAAGATAAAAAATTTATCAAAACAATTTCTAAAAATAAATACGATAGAGAAAAAACTAATAATATAAATGCAAAAAAATTAGAGACAAATCTTTCTTTTGATGTTTTAGATGAATTTTATTCAAGAAAACCTAACGTTTTAGAAAACTCTATGAAACTTAATTTTGAAGAATATATGGAAGGAAAAATAACACTTTTAAATATATTTGATTCATATTATATTGAACCTGAAAGTGAAGATGAGGAATTTGATTTTTTCAAAGATTTTAATGAAAAAACTGCAATTATAGAGGAGAAACGCAATAATTATATTGAGTATGTAAGAACTTATGAGAGTTATGCTTTATTATATAATTTTGTGCCTTGCGATACTAGATGGTTAATGATTTCTTTAAGTGATTTAACAAACGGAGAAATTAAAAATGAATCTGAATTAGAAGGATATAGAATATATATTAAAGTTTTAAGAACTTCTGAATTAGGCCTAATAAATGATAAACATGAATGTAAAGACAGAAATATAATTCAAGTTTATCCAATTTCCTATGATTTAATAGATAACCCTAACGATGTAATAATTGAAAAGAAAGAATATTATTCTTCATTATTTTTTCCGCCTTATAAAATCGGAATAGATAGTACTGTGGGCACACCCACTTCTATAATGAAAGATATTTATGAACAAAAACCTGATGCATCTTTTAATCTCGATACATTTATGCTTCGAAAAGAAGGTTTTACTTATAGAGGACCTGGTTTTAAAGCAATTAACGATTATATACAATTTCTACAATGGGTAACTGAAGGATGCACTGGAATTGTAAGCACATATCTTACAGAATGGGATTTAAGTTTATATATGCAAGAGCATCTATTTTCTTATACCCCAGCAGGACACGTTAAAAAAGTATATTTAAACCACCGTGTTAGAGATGATAATCCAATATCTTCAGAAAAAAATTATTTTAATAGTAAAGCACTATGTTTCAATGTCGCAGGGTCAGCTGTTTCAAAATTATTTTTTGACAATGAAAAACTTTGGCGGCCTTCTGACCATCCAATGTCAACTTGGTGGACTCCGCAAATACAAGGTAGAGACTGGAATATGCGTAAGTTTATTATATCTGACGCTGAGAGTGGTGAATCAATTAATTCTAATGCTGTTAGTTGGGGAGATCAACCATTTATAATTAGATATATGGATATTTATGACACTGTACACGCTGCATTTCCATATGAATATAAAGATAATTTATTAGATATAATTCGACAACAAGATCATTTAGGTACAATATTAGGACATCATCCTAATTTCAATTTAAAATATTATCAAGCATTTTATACTACGAGCGGAGATTATTTAACAAACTATGATATTACATTTCACTCGATGATTAGAGAAACAGCTGGTTGTGAACATGGAGCAGCTGCTGAACACAATCTTGGTATGGATGATTTTCTTGCTTTAGCTAAAGAAGAAATGTTGGCAAATGGTGGATATTTTGGCCAGCCAGCTGCAGCAGGTTGGGGTGATGGATTACCTGGAAGACACGCGATTCAGGACGCATTACAAGATGATAGTGGGGATGGATCAGAAGAATGCGCAAAAAAACAAAGAAAAGAAGATAAAAAAGAAAGAAAAAATAAAGCTAATGAAACTTTAAATAATACAGATTTAGATGTAATTGGAGACCCAGGTCAGTCCGCCGCGGAAGCAATGCTTGCAGATGAGTTTAATAATGACGCATCTATGGCAACTAAATTTCCTGGAATAAATAGATTTGCTCCGGCATTATTTGGAGGACCTCATGGAGCAAATTATAGTCCAAATACTATCCAAGGTTATTTTGAAAGAGAAAATATCTTTTTAAGAAATATTCCAAGACTTTCTGGGAATGAATCAAATACTGAAGAAAATGCGATATTTTTTACATCATCGAATGTAGAAGACGAATTTTCTAATGTAGATAATTGTTATGAATTAAGTTTTACAACATTAGATGAATCAAAACAAAAAGTAACTATTGGTAATTCGTTTAATTCTAACTTAAAAGTTTTAACTCAGGGAATCAATAGTTTCTTTATTGGATATAATGCAGGACAAAAAGAACAATCTGATTTTATAGAAGGCTCAGTAGCATTTAATACATCTTTTGAAGAAGAAGAAAGAACTTACGAAGCTCGAATGGCACAATACTATAGTGATGCACAACGGCGCCAAAAATATTTATTTTTTAAAAATACTTTTAGTACTATCGCAAGAATATTTAAAACTATTGCGGATGCAGAAAAGAAAATTAAAAACAGAATGAAAAATCTTTGGGGAGATACTGATTGGATTATTCAAACAGCTATTATTGCTATCTGCGGTCCTATTGTATTAGGTTCTTTATTGCCAATACTCCCATTTATTTGGCCACTTATAATCGGTGGTGCGGTAGTTCATGGAACAAGTCAAAAACTTTCTTCAGTTTTAAGATCAGGCACTTTATATGATGATAAATATAATCCTTATAGTTTAAATGGACAAGAGTTTCCTGAACCAATAAAACCTAGAGAACCTAAAAAATATAATTATCATTTTCCAACCCATACAGTTCAAAGACTTCCAATAACTTATTCTGGTGAAGTAAAAATGGTTGATCGCGTAATTAACAGAACAGAAAGTCCTTGGACTGATTCAGATTGGTGGTATGAATACACCTCATATCTTAATGTAACGCATACATCAGAATATGAACCTGATGAAAATGGAAATATGGTTTATGTTACTAGAGTTCCAATGCCTGTTAGATGGGGAACTTATATGTATAGAGCAGTTGACCCTTACAATAATCACATTTTCCATGATATGCCCGATGCAGCTTGGAGAATTACTTTACATACGATGTATAGTGCAGATGAAACTGAAGCATTTCATAATTGGGCAAATTCAACATTAATGAAAGAAGAGGGATATGGAATAGCTCAAAGATTTAGAGATAAAATTGGAATGTATCATTTCGTATTACATTTTGAAGATCCTGAAAAAGAACATGAATTTATGAAATATATTCTTGATTATGATATAAATCTTGATCATGATAAAAATACGAATAAAAAAAGAGTATCAATGATTTTTTGTGAAGGAAACTCAAGCGGCGGCGGACCTCATAGTATTTTCAGAGCTGAATGTGAAGTATTAAATTATCAAGATGTTATAGAAAGATGGGAATATAAAGAACGATTATTATTAGGTCCTGTTAGAACTTTACAATCAATTGAATATTTTGATATTCCATTTATAAATGTAGACTTATCTAATGTTGATTTTTTTGAAGATGGTTTAGATGAAGAAATTCTTACCAATAAAACTAAAACAGGTTTACATGTTCCACTTCATATTCAAGATATGACTGAAACGAGAAAATCTTCTTTATATTGTGACCACATTATTCAAAAATTTAAAGAGCCTTCTTTTTGGGATGAAACAGAATATGCAGGAGAAATAATAACGCATGAACAATCTTTCTTAGCTAAAGTAGCGAGTAGCGCTGCTGACATTTTTACAAAGTTAACTGGATTAGGAAGTGGTGGATGGGGTCCTCAGGGAGACGGGGTAGTACCTAATTCTCCACAAAATGCTAACGCACAATTTGCAGCGACTATAACTGCACCTCTTAGAAGTAATCAAGAAGCAAATATCGGTGTAACTTGGTCTGGTTTAGGAAATAGATTAATTAGAGGGGTTGGTTTATTATCTACATTACAGGGAGTTTATCCACGAGTAGAAGATAAATCTCATCCAATTGGTATGCCTCAAGATAGTTGGGGTGATGTTACATATGATGGTGAATATGCTAAAACAACAGATTATAAATATTATTTACAATTATTAATGGGAAATGAAACTTGTGAAGATATCCCAATTAGGAATCTTCCATTTCAAACTAAAAGTATTATTCCATCATCTTTAAATAGAGATTTAGATGTAATCAGTAATTTAACAAATGCTCAATATACGAGACATGATATGAGTCCTGAATTAAAAAATTCTATAATGAATCTTTATTTAAGAGCTAAGTTTTATTCACCTCAACAATTTCAAGCAACATTTATAAGTTTAGATTATCCAATTAGAAACTTAGTATCTATTATTGCTGGCCAAATATCATCTTTTGAGTTTTTAAGAGATTTAGTAAAGAGAATAGATTTTAATACTTTGCATTATGCATTATTTGAATGCGTTGATAAAGCTGTTATTAAAGCTAATGGAATGGAAGATACTGGCGAATTTATCGCAGTTGATTATGAGCATGTCTTATATAATTATTGGACCGAATGTGCTGTAGATTTATTTGGTTTACAAGATGATTTAGACCGCACAAAAAATGAAATATTAGAAGCAATTAAATCTAAAATAAGCATATTAAATAGCATATTAGAAGATTCAGTTAAAAAAGTAAATGGACAAGATGTTGAAACTTTAGGTCTTATTAGTTATTGCTATAAAGATGTAGATGAATGGAGTTATAATGATGTTAAAGAAATATTTAATTTGATAAACTTAACTAAAGAAACAACAAAAGTTAGTATAATTGATGAATTTTTATTTGCATATCTTAACATATTATATAATTATAGATTTTTCTTTGTAGCAAAGCGATTTAATAAAGAAGACGGCACTATGTGGATAATGAGATGTCTCGAATCTATTATGGATATGGTTTGTAATGAATCTGTAGGAGATGGAAGAGCTCCTGATATATTAAAATTATTTAATAAAAATCCAATTTATAGAGTAGCATTTTTTGAATTACAAAATTCTACTGAAGCTAAAAGACATGCTGTTTTAACTAATGCAGGTCTTGAAGATGATAGAATAAATAAACTTTATATAAAAATAAAATGGGTAAATGAAGATGTTTATACAAAATATAAGACTGAAAATCCTAATGGTAATAACTATGTAAAAATAATGAAAAAAGTTAAAGGTAAAAAAGGTCGACAAAAATTTAAAGCTAAATATGCTCATAAACCAGAGGATGGATTATATCAATTATTTTCTCAAGAATATACTGAGAATGAAAAAAATATCACTTGGAATAGATTAAATACAGATAAGAGAGCGCGTCCAATTAAAGATTTTGACACATTAAAATTAAATATTGAATGGGGAGATAACATAGGACAAACGCCAATTAGATGGGATGTTTTTGGTAATGTGAATACTTCAAATCTTTTAGAATATAGTAAAGCACAATTAGCTCCAGAAGAACTTGTATGTTTAGTAGAACAAGGAGCAGATTTTTGGACAGTAGAAATACCACAATCAATTTGGCCTAGAGCAGAAGGATATAAAAAGAAATTAAAAATTAAAAGAATCGAAGAACGTGAATCACCAGAGTTTGAACCTCCAACTGATTCAATGGTTTCACTATTAGGTCCAATGGCTCACACTATCTACCCAATTACAAATAAACAAGAAGCACCAACCCCAGGAATTGGTTTAGATAATATACCTGCTTTAAATAAAGAGTTAAATAGCGATTTATATAATTCTTAAGTAGAAATATTGCTTATTGGGAATACCATTCCACCACCGTTTCCAGTAGTTGCCGGTATTGATCCTAACATCGCAGCTAATTTTAATCCGTGACTACCGAGGGAAACTTCTTGTCCGTCAAGAACTATGTTAGGAGATTTTAACGTTAAAATATCTGATGTAATCGTTATTGCGCTAAATGCAGCAGGCCCTGATTCTGGCGGGTCAGGTGGGGTGCCAACTCTCATATAAATCATTTGTTGTTGAACTGTAATAATTGAACCTGAGGTGTTTAATAAGAACCAATCACCTGTCATGTAATTATAACATTGAAACATCCCACCCTGATCAGTTGATGTCCACTGAGTCACCATAAGATGCTTGTAATCAAAATCAGCTGGTAATGCTTGTCTTTGAGCTATATAATCTCTTATATCTTTATAAGAATAACTACCTGCATAAGGTTCATTCATTTTTCCAAATATGTTAGATTTACCTAAAATATATCCAACTTGTAAATCAGCAGTGCAAATAACCCAAACAAATTCAGCTGAATCACCATGTGTTACATAATCTTTTCCAACAATAACAGTGCCTTTATAAAATGATGGATAAATTGGCATGTCATCCATTTCTTCTTCATCTATACCTTGTAATTCAGGCAATACTTGCACTTGAAGTCTATCATCTTCAGGACCCATGCATTTATAAATTCTAGCTTTGCGAAAAACAAATTCATCTGAGAAACTAATTTGTTGCCTTTTTTGCATATCTAAAGGATCATTTTTAAATTCTTGAAACATAATTCCTCCTATGGTGACACATATAAATTACGATGCATAGATAATGTTGTGTCTTGAGTATCACCCACAAATGATGGTCTCATTAAAGTCATTTGAGTAATAATCATACATCTATCATTATCACTAGACATGAAATCTAATTGTTTAATCATCCATTTACCATTAATCCAACTTTTCTTTTTTTCATTTTCGATTTGAAATATAGGTACATAAATATGTACGGTGTCTCCTATAGATAAAGCTTCACCAGTAAAATTTGTTGATACTGTTATTTCAAACATATTATCAATAATTTTAGATGTTTGAAATAATAATATCATTGAACTTATTAAAGGTCTATTATGAATTACTTTAACTGAAGTTCCTTCATTAAAATCCATAAACTTTTTATCTAAAGGAAGTATATTACCAAATAAAGCCCCATTTCTTTCCATTAATTTATTTGCAGGCTTTTTATTTCCATTAACGAATGAATTATTTACTAGATTTTCAAAATAAAAAGAAGGGTATAATTCTTTAATAATTTTTTCATTTCCAATTTTAATCCACGCTGCATTAATTTGAAATGTAGAAAATAAATTATTATTATCAATAATACTTTTCATATTTTTGGCATTATCTTCATCAGCAATTAATTCTTCAGCAGGCATTAAAAGAGCTTTGGGATTTTGTTTAAACATATTTTCAAATGATCTTAAAAAGAATTGATTATCATGATTACAAAAGAAATGAACAGGTAATTGATTTATAGAAGTATATGGTAATATTTTATTATGAATAAAATCCCAATCTGATTCACATATTTTAAAAGAACCAATTTCTGTTTCATCACAAACATCAAAATTTTCATCTTTAACAGTAAACCTCATTCCACGACTTCTATCAGTTAAAATTTTCTTAATAAGTTCAGAAGCGTCCATAGGTTTATATGCGTGATTTTTAATATCTTTATAAAGAAACCAGGGGTGTCCAAACCAAATAGTAATACTGCCTGCAAACATAGAATAATTGAGTTCACAATCATCTTCTATATATAAAACTTTAAATTGAGGAAAATCAAATATATTTAAGTCATTTTGTGTGTCCGTTAATTTAAGATTAATGTCGGCACCAATTTGCAGATTTTCAAATTGAGCTAATGTTACTCCTTCTGGATCAAGAATTTTAACCCACCCATAAGGAAGTCCTTCTTCAATAGATGATTTTATAAAAAATCCATCATACCTATCAACAGGTATTTCAGTGACCATATTTAATGTGATTTGTACTGCTGCATTTTGCATATTATTTAGTCAATCTTTAAACAGCCGGCTGGAACTATATTTGCAGTTTGTTTTCCAAATACATCAAATACGAGATAATTTATCTTTTCATTAAGTTTAAACTCATATATCTTGTAATCTTTTTCATCCATTTTAAATTGAATTTCACATTTATATTTTTTATTGCATTTCTTTATTATATAATTTATTATATCTTGTCTATATTGTTCAGTTAGTGACGACATTTTCATTATATCTAATCTAAGTTTTTTACAGAATTTCCATTCTTTTTCCGTTAATTTTTCCATATTATTTAGATGTGATTTTATCTAATGATAAAAAAGCCCTTCCGAAGAAGGGCTGTAATTTTTAATTATGCGCTCTGTGGCATATACTCGATTACTAATGTTACTGTCTCAGAGAATGTATAAACTTTGATATTTACTTTAATAACGAAGTTTCTAGCTGCTTTAGTCATGGCATTATTTTGTCCAAGAATATCGCATTCTGCAACTGCCCAAATTGGACTTGCTCCGCCAGTTCTCTTAGAAAGAATATTTTCAACCTGTGTTTGTCTTAAGCTCATCCAATATTCATTGATTGGTTTCATAATTTGTGGTCTCATTACATTGTCTCTTATTTCTCGTTTTACAAGTATAAAAGATAATGCGTGACCAAGATATGACCAGTCAGAAATAAAGTTTGGATCTTGTGTAGTTTTTTGTGAAACTATCATAAGTCCTTCATCTGAAGTAAATACGATTGGATTTATACCTTTAGTGTCTAAAGTTTTTGTTGCTTCATCTTCAAATTGATATCTTGATCTAATAACTGATCTCTTAAGTTGTCCACCAAGATCACCAGCAATATTAGTCCAAGCAGGAGCCCAACCACCGTATTTCTTTTCAATAATTCTCATTAAGTTACAACCGACATCGCCAATTGGTTGGCACCAGTATTTCTTAAATGTAATCGCATCATAGAATTCAAACTCACCAGCATACTGAGCATTACATAATGTAGATACTCTGCCGTTAACTATTACTCTTTCTGCCATTTGGTTAGTAAATACACCTCGACTATTTGGTGTTAAAATCTTTGGAGATATAACTGCTGCTAATTCATTAGATCTGCTTAAATCTGCTAAATCTGTTTTATAAAATTCTTGTCCAGTTGGCTCCATATAAATCATTACGTCATCATATTCAGGTAACATACCTTCCATAATACCGTCTTTAATAATTTGGAAATATTCTTGTCTCCAGATACCGCCAGTTTTTTGTTCTAACAAATTCATTGTCATAACGAGTGTGCAATATCTATCGCCTTCTATTGTAAAGTTTCTTTCTGAAATTGAACTTCCAGTTCCTGAAATATCAAATGGATCTACAATTCGTTTGTGTGTCCAGAAACCAGTTTCATCTAAATCTTCTTGATCATCACCGAATTTTTTGAGCACTCTTACTTCAATAAATGATACGTCGTCATCTTGTAAAATTTCTGGGAAGAATATTCCACCGCCAAATGAGTCAGTTCCTCTTTCATCTAATGAACCTGTGAATTCTCCGCCGCTTGTAGTTCTACCAACGTATACTTGTTCTGAACAAGAAATTGTCATCGCGTTGAACCAAATATTTTTTGGAGCAGATTTACCTTGTGCGATACCTTTTACATATGCGTCAAGTCCATCTTGTCCATAAAGAGCTACGTTTTCTTCTTCAGTAAGAACGTGATTTATTGAACTTGCAGATTCAACATAGAATATTTTATGATAAACTTCTTTTTCGCCTTTTCCTAATAAAGTTTGACAAGTAAAATATCTTGTTGTGAAGTTTCCAGTTACGTCTTTATAATAAGGCGCAGCATCATCTGAATCTTCTCCGTCAACATATTGACCAATCATTTCAATTTTTCCAGGTCTAACTGGATCAAAAAATGCTACATATTCATTATCTTCCATTGCTTTATTAAGAGCTGCTTGATCTGCAGCATCTAAATCATCTGCTACGATTCTGATTTTTCCTTTAGTGTCATTAGCTTTAAATATCGCAGTGTCATAAGCAGCAAATGCGAAAATACTATCATATCTATATTTGTCATAGCCAATCATTGACAACTTAATAGATGTTGGAACTTCTGTACAACCTTTTTGCATAAAATATGCATATGTGTCATTTCTGAGTGTTACTAGATATGATAAGTTATCTTGAATTCCAAATGGAATATAGAAAGTTCTATTATCATCTTCATCTTCACTTTGATAGAAACCATCTACCATAAGTTTCATAAAACCTTCTTTATTTATGTCTACTGAGTCTGGTCCTTCTGGGAAGAAATAATCGTAATTAGTTTCGCCGATAAAATCTTTTAATGGATTTCTTTCGTCATCACCTTCATATTTCATACCAAAATCATTCATTGTTGCTAAGTTTCCATTGAATGTCCAAAGTCTTTCATTAACAGGCAAGCTATTATCACCCCAGAAAGTTTTAATCGTACCTACTGGAGAAACTTGTCCGTTTTTCATCATGTCATAATCTAAATCTGTTACTTGAAGTCTTCTGTCTTTTTGAATAGAGAGTAATGCTGGTCCTTTTTTTAATTTAAAAATACCTGCCCCAGGTTCATCTAAAACTGGTTCATAATCTTCTAATTCAGGAGATTGTATAACTATTTGTGTTTTTCTTGAACCAACAAAGCTGCTGTCAAAATACTGTTCCCTACCAGGCTGTACTTTTACTTTGAATGCATTGCCAACATTTTCAGCTAATTCTTGTTTATCAGTGATTCCGTAAAACTTATAAATACCATTTTTAGTCACATAAAATCCACCTAATTCAGATGGATAAGCATTACTTGTTCCAGGAGGCGCAGATATATACAACGGATATTCTGCATTGAAGGATTTAGCTTCTAATAGATCAGGCCAATGTGCTGATCCAACACCCATAAGCGCGTCAATCGCTTGCGCACTTCCTTGTGGGAAATACGTAGCTCTTTGAGTTCCTTTTGGTGCTCGAGCAACGATATATCCATTAATTTGGCTTTCATTTGTAGATAAAACAAATGAGTTGTCAATATCTATAAATTTTAATCTCCAACTTCTTCGATTGTTAAATGCCATTATTTTCTCCTATATATAATTTAGTAAAGCAATATGTCATATCTTTACCATTCTTTTTTCTTGTCACGTTTTTCTATCAATTCTAATTGTCTTTTCTTAAAAAAGCCAGCTTCACCTTTTTTTCCTGTTTCTGGATCAAATGATTGAACTGGAAAATTATCAAAAAAAGTATCAGGTTCTCCACAAATGTAACCAATTCCTAATGGTGTTTTTACGATATCCCCAGGAACAAATCCTCCACCTCTTTTTCTTCGGCTTGCTAATTGTTTTTCAGCTTTTTTTTCAGCCCTAATTTTATCTTTTTCTGGCACAAAAAATCCCGCTTCATATAAAGTTTTAAGTTCATATTCTAATTCTTCATCCCTTGCGTTAACTCTGTCAAAATACTCTTTAGCTTGATCAGGCGTAATTTCATTATTATTTGATAATTCTTCAATTTTATCAAACATTTTAACTCGCCATTTATCTGAACCGTGTCCAGTAAACATTTTCTTAAGATTTTTGCCGATATCTTTGAGTTCAAAATCTTCAAGGGATTCAAATAAGTCCATTTGTCCACCAGATTCTTTTCGTTCTATCTCTAACATTTCTCTGTCAAAATTAGCTGACATATCAGCTTGTTGTGAGCCAAAAAATCCCGGTCTATCATAAACTTTTACTCTATTTTTTCTGGCATTTCCTGACATATGTTTTGCGTCGTCTTCATCCCAATTAAATGTTCTAGCAACTTTATCTCCAAATGTTGGATTACCTTCTTCCCATCTAGCATTTCTTGCAATCGCTTTATTCTTAGACTTTTCCGCTTGTTCAGCTTCATAAGCGTCTTCTCTGTCTCTATATTTATTATATGCAGCTAATGCAGCAGGACTATAACCTTCTGGCCGCCCTCTTACAATATTTACAGAATCTCTCGTTGCTTTATCTTTACTATTCCAACCAGCATTTCTAGGGTCTCCTAAATCATCTACTAAATTAGAAATCCCTCCCGATCCAAATAAAGCCCCTCCAATAGTTCCAGGTATTGTGCGTTCTGGTCTAACCCAACTAGGAAGATTATTATAAAATGCGTCTCCAATTTTTCCTTCAGTCATTAAAAATCTTCTTTTATAGCATTCTTCACATAAAGGTAATCCTTTAACCATTTTGAACATTGTACCATTTAAGCAATTTACACATTTAATATTTGATTCATTTCCACCAAACTCTAATAATTTATTAGGTACGCAATGAAACAATGTATTTTTTGGAAACGGTCCAAAGTTCTCCGTAAGTTGAACATCAGTGCCATAAGTCCTAGATTCAGAAAGCATCTTAACAAATGGACTTCCTAATTCTTGTTCACCAGGATCAGTAATGTCAGGTAATATGTTAGGTGTTGGTTGTCTTCTTCCTAATTCACCAGGTTCCCAAACTGAGAACTCTGCAGGCGTTACAGCTTGATCTATTTTCTGAGCTGGAGGATTTTGCATATATACTTGTGACTCATCAGGAGGCATGTCTTTTAATTGCTGCACTGTAAATGGAGCTCCTTGTGGAAGCGCAATCTCATTTCCAGGCGGCGTTATGAAATAGGCTACGTTATATCCCTGTGGACATATAAAGCCTAGACTTTGTAAAAAATCTTCTATATTATAATCTTTACTTGTTAAAAACATTAATCCTCCTAATACCAAGTTTTTTGTAAGGCTGGTCCGCCTGATCTTGCTCCGAGCCCCGCATCTATAGCTGTATCAGCTATCGCATTTGCCCAATTTTCATTATTAAAGTTTTTTTCTAAATCTTTAAAAGAAGCTTTAATTTTATTTTTATCTGTAACAGATTTAATACCTAATTTCTGTTTCATATTTTTTATATCTTCTGAAAATTCTACAATATAAAGAGAACGAACTGTTGCATTAGGAATGTTAACTTTTCTAATTCCTTTTATATTAGAAATATTAAATCCTTCTGGATTACTATATTCTTCTTTTATATTATTTGCATCATCAAATAATTTTAACGTAATTTTCTTTTCTTCAATGCCAATAATTTCACCCGCTTTTTCTACTTTATTCGTTTTTATATTTACAATAAAAAAACAGAAATGATTTTGAACTGGTTGTTCATTTGTTTGCTGTTTTTTTTCTTGCGGTTTATTATTTTGAGAAGTTGCTGGTTGTTGCCCTGTTTGAGGAGGATTTTCTTCTCTTAATCTATACCCGCCAAACGGTTCACTTTCTTGTAATCTTGTAGCGTAATCATCATTCCAATATTTCATTATACTTTTTCCTTCTTTTGAACTTTATCTACATCAAATTTACTAACAAAGTCATCAAAACTTGGATGACAAATATATAAAGCTTCACCATCTATTTCTTCTTCTTTATTTTTATTTTTTAAGTCTTTAGCTGCATCTCCAACAGCTTTACCAACCGCCGCGAAGAAAGAAACAGGAACACCCATATTTTCTAAAGAATTTGCAATAGATTTTGCGTCATCTGCTGCACCGATATTTTGTAAAAAAGCTTTTCTCCAATCTCCTTTTCCATTATTTTTTTCTGCAGGGACGTGTTCACCAGGCTTTATAGCATAAAATGTTTGAACGTCTTCTAGGAGAGCAGTAACCATTTTCATTTTATCAGTGCCTTTCCATTCTGATACTTTATTATCATCTATTTTTATTTTTTCTTCTATTTTCTTTAAATCTTTTTCATTTATGAGCGGCATCACATCATCTATAATTTGTTTTCCAAGTGCCAACGCTTCATTACAAATTCCAGCATCTGTGTCCATATTTTGTAAAGGGACTGTTTTAGTAATATATTTTAAGTTTAATTTATCTTTTAATCTTCCAGGAATATGTAAAGTAACATTTTGTAAATTAACAGCTTCTTTTTGCTGTAAAATATTTTCTAATTCAGCTCCACCTGAAATCATTGAATTAGGAGCTTCACCATGATTCCCACCTAAAAATCCTGCGATATATAATGGATTACGATTCCAAAATCCTTCAAAAGAAGAATCCCCTTGTTTTAATACAAGACTTGCTAAAAGTGTGTTAGTTCTATAATCTAAACCATTACTTGAAATGATATTTTCAAATTGAGGAGAAGCTTCAAATGTTCCTTTCACCGGAGCATTGAATGGCACAATAACGACATGTTGAATAACTTTTTTTGGTTTTTCTTCCGTATTTGTAGAAGCTGCTGCTCCTTCATTTTCTCTTAATTTACTAAAATCTGGTATAACTTCTATTTTTTCAAATAATCTACCATATTCAATTCTTGCTGCTTGTTCAAATCTATCAATATTATATTCTTCATGAAGAACAACTATTTTTTGAATATTAAACTCTCGCAATATAGGCGCAACTAAATCTAACTCATCATAATCTTTACATTCATGTAAATATACTACATCGTCTTCTTTGAGAATTTGTCCAATTTGTCTGTCTTTTATATAAGAGTTTCCACCTGAAAAGCTTATAATTGCAGTTTTCATATATAGTTAGTCTTAACTGTTAACAATAATACGTTCTTGCTGATATTCTATAAATAATTCAATACAAGCCATTACTAAATTGGGCACAGAGAGTTTATATTCACCTTCTATTTTAATAAGAACTTGAGGTATTTCTGTATGAAATAGCGCTGTAAATCTTTTATTTTTGGGCGTAAAAAGAGTTTTTATGAGCTCAATTATCAAATCTTGGTTTAGCGGACTGCACAATTCAAAATATTCTAAGTTATTTAATAAAAACTTAACTGCATCTCTGTAAATTCTAGGCGTAATTTCTTTATAAAGAAGACCCATATTTTCTAATAAATGTTCGGGTGTTTCATATTCTTTGATAAAACAATTTTTCCAGGCTTCTTCTTCTGATATTCCTTGTTCTAAATTGATGACTTTATATTCCATATATCGTCTCATAACAAAGTCAGCGATTGCCTCATCATTAATGATTTCGAAGTCATATATGATAGCTGCTACATACGCAATATAATGATCTTGGAATTCTAAATCTGCCGGATTATCTTCTTTTTGTTCTATTAAAAGATTTATATGTTTATAGAGAAAATTCGTTATAATCTCTTCCCCGTCTTGCTCAACAACATGCTTATACTTCATCAAAAATGACGCGTAAAATTGCATTGTTAGCATCTTTACAATATATTCTTCTTTTATGTCACCAAGTTTTTCGTTGATCTGTTCTAATAATTCTATATCCATATTAATTAGATATGGTGTTAAAATAAGAGATTTTATTCTTCAAATTCTACATCAGCAGCTGCATCTGAAGCTCTTGCGCTAGCAGTTTGAACTTGTCCGCCTCTTCTTTGAATAGCATCTGTATTAGTAGTAGAAATATTTCCGCCAATTCTTACGCGGGGAGCTGTTTCAATTAGGTCAATAATCATACCAACTGATAATGCTGGAAATACATGTACCTCACCAGTACTATTATGTCTAACAGTAATTCTGCTGCCAACTGGAACCTGTAAAACAGTTTGTCCATTTAAAACTTCATTTAAAGTTACTGCTTGCCATTGATTAGGGCGAACTTCTTTTTGAACGTTGCCATGAATCACCGTTACTGTATATTGTGCATATGCGAATGTCGTGAGTAAAATTAAAATAGAAATAAATAAAAACTTTTTCATATTATTTAGTAACGTTAATAAGGAAACTTTCGACATATTCTAATATAATTTTCATCATATTTTCTTTTTTATATTCAGGAACAGTTTCTAAATCTTCTAATATTTGCCAAAGTTCTTGGAATCCCCTGTCAGATAAATCTTCATTATTTTCCATTCTTGATTCTATCTGCCATTTCAGTAATGAATTGATTCATTTTATTACAATTTATACCATATTTTATTGATGATACTTCATCATCTTGTAATATTTCTTTGATCTCATCCCATTTCTTATGCTTGATATACTTAAAGTAATAACATAAGGCTATTTGAACTGTCTCTTTAAAGGATTCCCTATCGGGGAATGAGACGTTTCTTCCATTAACGACTTCAATAAGTTCGGCAAATAATTCCGAGCCTAATAAATTATAAATTTCTACCAACACATATTGATCTTCATTTTTAGAAGCGAGCCTTAAATAATGCAACTTGATTAAATCCTTGATAACTTCTTCAACCGGATTTTCTTTCAAGATTTTATTTATCTTTTTTTGGAATAGAGATTTTTCTTCTTGTACAATTAGAGTATCTTCCATAATTAAATAGTAATGCAATTAAGATTTGAGATAATTCTTTTGAACTAATATGTTATTTTTATTGCTATAAATAATATCAAATGGATTTTCGCATTCTAATTTATCTTCCATTGGTTGAGCATAAACATTTATTGTAAATTGATCACTAAGAAGCTTCGCCATTTCTAAAGCCATAGGTTCTAATTCAATCATATTACGAAATAATATTCTTAAAGTATTGATATTACTGCTATTAAAAACTTTTCCAAGTGGTAGAATTAAATATCCATTCGCATAGAGTGAGCTATCTGGATCATCATAATTTTCATTAAATATAAGTTTACATTTATCTACATATTGTTTATTCTTTCTAAAACATTGTTGTCCAATAATATCATCTCTAGTTTCTAAATTAAATGAAACTTTTTCACCATTCGGAACTTCTCTAATATCAAATATTTTATTTTTACCTAACTCATCAATATATAATGGTCTCAACTCATAAGGTTCAATATTAAATTGTTTCATTTGGTATAAATAAGAAGGTGAGGTAATTCTTTCAATAAAATTAAATTGTGCGGTTCTAACTTGCTGATTATAAAAGAACTCTGAAAAATTATTAAAAAATAAAAGTTCATCTGAAAAATTAGAATATTTTAATATTTCAAAAATTGGTATTTGTGTTTCTTCATCAATTCCATATCTTTCAGCTTCTTTTAATGTAAGACGTTTTTGTAAATCAGTTCTTTCATCAAATAAGAAAAATGTTCTATTATTTGTTGGGTCTTCTCTATATAATATATCAGCTCTAATTACATAAGGCTGTTTAACTTTATAATTCTTAAATCCTGGATTTAATTTGTTTTGCGCAAAAAGTCTGTCGAACTTAAATGGAAATGCCAACAATGTTCTATTTTCATTAATAGCACTATCAGATAAAATCATATCATAATTATCTCTTGTTAAAATTATTGGAATATTACTTGCAGTAGTTTTAGCTTCTAAAAAAGTTTCAGAATATTTGTTAAATCCAAATGATTGAGCTATATCAATAATATCAGATTTAAAATATGGCTTTTCGAATCCAGTATTAAATATGCTATATTTTTCTAATATTTTAGGCACAACATTTTGCTGTATTTCATTCTCTGTAATTGTCTCTGTAGTGTTTATTATAATATTTGGTCTAACTTCAATCATATTAGGTTCAATATAATCAAAACTATCATTAGGAGATTTAGAATCTTGAAAAGCTTTAATAAGAGGCTCAATCAATTCATTTCTAGCATCAATTAATTTTTCTCCATTAGATCTAATTGCTGTTATAAGCAATGCATTTTTATTCATGCTAATTTCTTGTAATACTGAATTTTCAATATTAGAAACATATGTTTGTTTTATTTCATCCACACCATAAGAATCTGTAGTAAATATATTAGATTGAAATATGCGACAATGCAATAAGTTTACTGGACTATTTTTAAGTATTTGTTCATAATAAGATCCTTTAGTGGCGATTGCGTAAGAAGTTAGATATGATGGAGGAGCATTCATTCTAATCTCATCTTCGTTTTCTATTTCCTTTCCTCCCATTATAGGCGCAATATTTGTTACTCCTAAAAAGTTCGTTTGCACATTTATTCTAGGGTCTACTTGAGTCATTCCAGGTGGGAGTATCATTTGTGTGATTTGGAAGCGTTCATTTACATTCCCTCTTTCACCCAAAGTTTCAAGATAATCTACAGTAACATTAGCATTTTTTGGTAGCATTTGCCCTGTAATACCATCACCAAATTTAATTAAAACTTTATTTTCATCATTCAATATTTTAGATTCAAATACTTTATCGTATGGTCCAGCTAATCTGATATTTTCTACTCTCTCCCAAACTTCAGTTACAAGGTCAGATTGTTGTCCTTGGTGCATCAATATAGGCGTAACTTTTACTTTGAAATATCTGTCTGAGATTATGTTGCTTGCATTCTCTATATTTAATGCGTCTATTGAAAATGATTCAAATCTTGTTCCTTTAGCCCTACCAAAATTTACATCTACTTTTCTACCTTGAATTACTGGAACTTTAATATATTTAATTCCATTCCATCCTCCACCTTTAATAAAGTCTGCGTACTTAGTTGGATTAGATTTAATAGCGCTAAATGGTTCTTTTAATGCTCTCGATTCTACTGTCTCAATAGAAAAATAAGACACTCCTTTAGAAGTTCTGAAAGTAGTTCCTTCAGGTATAATATAATTTTGATCAGATGTCCAAGGCACAAGAGCAGATTTTTCTATGTATGACGCATTATGATTTTGAATCAATTCATCAAAGTCAGAAGTTTGATCTAAGTCAAAAAATACTGTTCCAAAGTTTGGAAGTCTAGTAATTCCATTTAAGTCTGTGTGTGAAATAACTACGTAACCAATAGCTGATTTAGGAAGTTGTCTCTTATAAGAAATAAGATCAGCTTGGTGTGTAAGCGAACTCATATTTCTGGCATTTCGCCATTTCTTTTCGTTATATAGATACTCAAGATAACGAGCAAGCTCTGCATTACCTTCTGCAATAACGTTAATTAAGTTGCCAATAGTTCCAACGCCTAATATGTTTGCCCAATCTTCTTGTATTTGAAGTCGTTGCATCATTCGCTGGGTCAATGACAATTGATCAAATCTTTTAACGGTTTTATCCCTCCCACCAATCTATACCAAATAATAAGGGTGTAGTGTAAATATACATCATAATAATTAGTTAATGGAGAAAATATGTTAGAAAATTATTGGTATGAAAACGGAATTGCAATTTATGAAACAAGCTGGGAAGATAATAATGAAAAATGGTTTTATATTGGAAGTCATAAATATAACTCAAAAAATTACACTGACTTAAATCTGGATAATGGCCAATTGAGTAGCGTATAATCTACAGTCCATCCAATATCGGCGAGCGAGCCTAAAGTCCAAGTTCCCATCCAACAATTTAATTTTCCAACTCCCTCTTCAATAGTAGATCCCATTATTTCATCATTGAGATTTCTACCAAATTTATCTATAATTCCAGTTGTTTTATCCCAATGGACTAATTCAGTTCCGCCTGTTTCTGGTAATGGTTTATTTTCTACTCTATTTCCATTTGTAATAGTTGGATATATTTGTATGTGAGTTGCATTTTGTTGAACATCTAATCTATATTGTTGTAATCCATTTTGTCCAGTATATCTAGGATATGAAGTACTAGTATGATTTCCAATATAATTTATTCTACCATGAAGATTATAATTAAGTAAATATTTCAACATTTTTCCAAATTCTACTATCATAGGATCAATTAATCCCAATAATGTTCCGGCAATTGAACCATTAAAAAAATCTGAAAAAGCTTTTATATTATTTAATAAATATGGAAGTCTGACTAAATCACCAGGTAAACCTTTCATAACATCAGGTAACATCCAATCAGTTAAAATACTTCTTGGTACCTTCATTAAGATAATATGTTCACCATTCCATAATGCTCCAAAACCAAAAGCATGCATAAATTCATGAATTGCTAAATAATAAAATGAATCAATTTTTTCATTATGTTTATGAACATCCGCATTAAATTTACAAGATGACTTAAATGGAAACATATGATGATCTGTTATTATTAAATCATCAACAATTTCAGGTAATTTAGAAACATCAAATTCACCTTCATTCAAAGCAATATCTCCTGGTCCGCCTTGTCCCCAAATATTATCCATCCCAGTATCAAACGCGACAGTGATTTCTATTTCAGGTATTGGACCAGTTATTACTTTCTCAAAAAATCTAGCTACATCGTTTAACCAAGTTTCATAAACTGTCCCTCGATATTTATTAGTAATCGGGTCGTCTCTTAATTTAAGATTTACTTTAAACTTAGATTCTACTGGCGTTATTTTATATCGCCAGACATTATTAGCACTGCTAACTAATTCAGAGTTGTAAAATATAGTTTTTCCATCAACTTGGCTTGTTACATTCATTAAATAGTTACACCTGTTGAAAGTGGATTAATAAGTTGTTGAGGGAGCGGCATAGTATTACAAAGCCAAATTGTTGAAAACATTACAGTGGTTCCACTTCCACCTGTTGGAGTCGATCCACCTTCCCATCTCATTTCACCATTTGGTCTAATTCTAACATTACCTGTCATATTTCCACTCTGTCCTTGTGCAGAAGCATTAGTTAAAATATCTTGATTTGGTCTATATCCTTCTGGAATCATTCCAAAAATCATATTATTTGAAAGACCAGATGTTGCTGTTCTAATATGAGTAACATAAACTAAAAATTCTATTCTAGTTATATAGCAAATATTATTTCCAAATGGACCATTAGTCGCGGGAGCTGTTGAATTATTCGTATTAATAATCTGTCCTAATCTAAAGTTTCCAGCAATTCTTTCATACTCATCTTCAGACATCCCGCCTCCGCCTAACCAAGTTGGTCGACCTTCAATATGTTCCCAAGGAATAAATCCACCTTGTGTTTCAGAGTGATTATGGTCAATCAATTCAATAGGTCCTCCAGGACCCATAGGAGGCGCGCCTTCTATATCTCTCCAATGAACTTGACCCTCTGGGCTTCCTTCTTCATGTCCATGTAATACTATTGGAAGCTTCTTTAATTCTTCTATTGTTGCATATATTGCTCTATCTATAATATCGTCGGCATCAGTAACATCAGCCATTAATTTTTTTACACCATCTTTTACTTGATAAATTCCTTTCATATCTATCTCCTAATAATTAGTTTTTAAAATCAAAAAGGCAGCATATTTCAGCTGCCTTCTTCTAAATTATATTTTAATTATTCGTCGTCTTCATCATCACAATAATAAATACCATCAGGTAATACCGGTTCACCTTCTTCATATCCAAGCACTAAACCGTCATCATCAAATTTTGAATTAAATTTATTTACACTAAAGTCCCAAAGAGGTTTATAAAGAAGTTTTCTATCATCTTCAGAAATTGTTAATTCACCAGTTGAATCTGGATCAATATCAACTTTTACAAATCCACCTTCAATTTCAATACCATCAGTTCCTTGGAGGTCTACAATATAATCTGAAAGGAATGCAAAAGTATAATTAATAGTTGCATCAGAATCTGCTTGATTTGCACTTGATTTTGTATAGAAACCAATAACAAGATAACCACCTTCTTTTCTATTACTAGCGGTTACACTATCAGTAAATGCTTTTTTGATATTTTCTTTTACGCTATCAGGTTCACCTGTATATCCAACAAAATTTCCAGTAGACCATTTAAGAACTTTTGTATATGCAATTGACGTTCCAATTGTAAGTTCTACTTGTCCAAGATTTTCTCTTTCAATTTGGTCTCTGTCACCTCTACCTGGTCTGCCTTCTACTGCTCTACCTAATAATTTAATTATATTTCCTTCTTGTTTTAATTCGAGGAATGATCTTAAACCATTATTTCTCCAAACAAGAACTTTTTCATTTTCGCTTAATTGTGTTTTAGTAACCAATTCATTTACAGTTTGGTGATCAGCATTAACTATAGTCGCTGTAACAGCAGAACTTGAATTTCCTTTACCAGGGATATTTTTACTAATATCAGCAAAAGATATACCTGCACCAGCAACCAAATCAAAATTATTTACATAAACATCTTCTTCAGATCCATCACCATCAACATTACTTCCAAATATTTTTACTGATAATTTGCTGTTATCAGTTGGTACTACTGCCATTCCTGTAAGAACTTGATGTATTGCAGTAGGATCAGTTGATAAAACTCCAACGCCATCTTTATTAACTGCAGATTTATGAATTGCGGCTTTTGGAATCATGAAACCATGGTCATCGCTATTTATAATAATTGCACCTTCACCAACTTCATTTAAGCCTGAACCGTCAATACTTAAACCATTTCCTGCAACAAGTGATAACATGTTAACATATTTATCACCTTCTTCAACATCGGACGCAAAAGCTGCGATACTTATAACATCACCATTAACTGCTGTTCCAAGTCCAGTAAGAACTTGTCGTCTTCCTTCATCAAGAGGATCACCATCTGGGCCATTATCAACGAACTTATTATCTTTATCTATATTAGATCTTCTAATATTTAGAATATCAATTTTATCTGAAGTGTCTACATTAATTGTAGCTGCTCCAACGAAACCATTTGGATGGTCTTCCATTTCAAAAGTTACATTTGTACCAGCTTTTAAATCAAAAGGGTCCGTTTGTTGCGTACCAATTTTTGTAGGGTCAGGATGATCAACGATTGTTGAACTTGTTTTCATTCTTAATAAAGACTTACCATCTTCGATACAAGGGATTTCTTCAGGTCTATGGAATTCTGTTACTAATGCTTTCCATTGTTTTGATTGTCCATCATCAACTCCAGGCCATCCTGTTTCTGAACCCATATTTATATCTGCTATTTTAACAAAATCATTATCTAATGCGTCTTTAATTGATTTCGTTATAATGCCGTCACTATCTATATCAATATTTTTATTGATAGAAATATCATTAGCATCTAATATAACATTTTTATCATCACCTTCTCCTGGTAAACCGTTAACAAGTTCTATCTTGTTAACTTCTGCCATTAAAGTTTTTTTACCTTCCTTAATTCTAAATATTGCCATTTATATCTCCTTATATATTTAGTTTTTTATTCCACAAAATATGTGCCGTCTAATTGTCTTTTATTTTCATTAGTTAAATCTTTTAATTTACTAAGAACCTCTCTACCAAATTGTTTTCCAGTTCCCTGCCACGCGTTAGGTGCTCTATCCGCATATTGATTTATTGTCATTGGAGTTTCATTTAAGTTTTTATACTCAAAATTATCTCGTTTTGAAGCGACCAAAGTTTCACCGTCTAAATCAGAAATCAATTGTCTAATTGGTTGGTGGGCTGTCTGATCAGAATTGTGTTCGTCTAAGTCGACTTCACCACCGGGTTGATAGAGTTCTGGTGGTGGAATGAATTCAGGTGGATCTCTTCTTTCTTCCCAAGTTGAGGC